>Ga0055584_100000520_pt1 | contig 36664 bp, 29 predicted proteins | sample OSDHelmetaG_FD_58716 | JGI IMG/M metagenome (GOLD analysis project Ga0055584, IMG submission 58716) | Pelagic marine sediment microbial communities from the LTER site Helgoland, North Sea, for post-phytoplankton bloom and carbon turnover... | ecosystem: Environmental > Aquatic > Marine >...
CCCGAGGTCTGCGACGACGGCGTCGACAACGACCTCGACGGCGACACCGACTGCGACGACGCCGACTGCGCCGCCGAGGCCGTCTGCCAGAACTCCTGCCCCGGTGGCGAGTTCACGGGCACGCTGAGCTCGGGCAACCCCGAGTACATCTACGACTACGGCACCACCGGGGTCGGGCTGTTCGCGGCCGACCTGACCGGCGACGCGGGCACGGACTTCGACCTGCGCCTCGAGTACGAGCGCGGCCAGAACTGGCGGCTTCGGGCGTCTTCGACCGGACCGGACTCGACCGAGTCCATCTCGTACAACGAGACCCAGAGCAAGCGGCACCGCTGGCGGGTCACCCGCAGCTCGGGCAGCGGGGCGTACTCGCTCTGCATCCAGTAGCCAGCAGACGCTGAATCGACGACGGGCTCGGGGGGCAACCTCCGGGCCCGTCGTCGTTCCGGAGGCCTGAGTCGGCCCCCGGCCCCCGGGGGCCACCCCGTCAGAGCCATGATTTTCTTGCGGTTTCTGGCACGACCATTGCCAGAGAGGAGTGCGACGGTCGGGAGAGCCCCGACGAGATACAGAGCCGGCCCCCGGGGGCCAACCGCGGGGCCCTGACGCCCCGCCGCGACCCAGGACGGGTCGTAGAAGGAGCAGGATGCGAGCCTTCGCTTTCCCGTTGAGCGCCCCGCTGCTGGTGGCCGCCGCGATCTCGACCCCCGCCGCCGCCCAGGACCTCGTCTGCGGGCAGCTGCACCCGGGCCGGGAGGTCCCGCTGCCGGCGCTGTCCATCTCCCCCGGCGGCGACCGGCTCTACGCCGGGTGGCAGGCCGACGGCAGCGTGCTGCACCGCGGACACCTCGCCGCCCACGCGCTGCAGAGCAACGCCGACCTGCCGGGCTACGGCGCGGTGCTGCCGGGGCGCTTGTGGGAAGCCGGCTCGTCGCTGAGTTCGCGGCCGGTCTCGAGCGGCGAGTCGAACCCCACTTCGGTCGCCAGCAACCGCCCGCGAATCGGCTACACCCGCCCTCGCGGGGAGGCCTTCCTCGATGCGCCCCTGGCCTTCGACCACTCGGCTCTGTCCGCCGGCAGCGCCCTGGTCGATCTCCTCGTCGACCTCGACGAGGACGGCGGGGCCTGCGGGGACCTGGTCACCGACCACGACGGCGACTGCGACGTGGACGTCGACGACGCTGCGCGGCTCATCGACTTCGTGCGCGGGCTCCCGTCGGTTCCGGTCGGCGAAGACGCATTCCCCCGCGGGCCTTGGCGCCTCGGGAGCCTCGGTCAGAGCCTCGCCGTCGAAGCGCCAGCGGAGCTGTCTTCGATCACCACGAGCGGGCACTACGGCAACTACGGGAAGCGGCTGCAGGACCGGCCGACGGTCGCCTACCTGGCTAGCAACGCCGGCGTGCTCCACGCGTTCGACGCCGACGACGCAGCCCTGGCCGGCGTGGAGCGGTGGTTCTACGTGCCCGGCAGCCAGCTCGACTGGAGCGCGGCCAACGCCGAGCCCCAGGACGGCCGCATTCGCAGCCTGATGGACTCGGGCGAGGTGCCCGTGCACGGCGGCCGCATCGTGCTCGACCACGTCTGGCTGGACGGCTACAGCAATGGGCTCCAGGGCGACTCTCCCCTGATCGATTGCCCGTCGGCGGGGTGGGTGGCCGACTGGCAGGACGGCAAGCCCGACGCGGCGGGCTGCGAGTGGCACCGGGTCGTCGTCTGGGCGGGCGGGGTGGGATCGCGACACGTGCACGCGCTCGACGTCACCAACCCCGACGCCCCCCGCTTCCTGTTCGAGCGCAGCGGGCCGGCGGGGACCGACGGGCGCGCGGTCGGGACGCCGGCGGTGGGCACCTTCCTGGACGACTCCGACGGCGGCGAATACCGGTGGTTGGCGGTGTGGCTCAATGGCTCCGGCGACCCCGGAGTTCCGGGACTCGGCGACGACGACGACGACGACGACGACGACGACGGCGACGACGACGACGAGGGCGGACTGCCCTTCATCGACGACGACCCCAGCGACGGCAAGCTCGACATCTGCCACAAGCGCAACAACGGGACCTTCCGGGTCAACAACCTGTCGATCAACGCGGTCCAGGCTCACCTGAACCACGGCGATCACATGCCGCTGTACACGTGGCCCGACGCCGACGGGTTCGGCGACTCCGCAGGCGAGGTGGATGTCTGCCGGCAGCCCGGCACCGTGGACAACGACCTCGACTGCGACGACACCGACCCCACGGTGCACCCCGGCGGCGACCCCGAGGAGGGTGGCGGCGGCTGCGACGGCGGGGGCGACGGCGACGGCGACGGCGACGACGACGACGACGACGACGGGCCTGGGCCCGCGGGGCTCGTGGGCCCCGCCCCCGACGGCTCGCTGCACATCCACGACCTGGACACCGGCGCGCCCCGAGTCCCCACGGAGTACCCGGCCGGGGGCTTCGCCCTGCCGACGCCGGGCGGCGCCTACGACGCCGGGGAGCTGGGCGCCGTCGGCGGCGTCGCGCTCGCCGACCTCGACGGCGACGGGGCCGTCGACGTCGGGTACTTCGGGGACTCCACCAGCACGATCTACAAGGTGCTCTTCGACCCCACGGCCCCCGACCAGCCCGAGGTCTGCGCGTTCGCCAGCGGCTCGTCGGCCGACGACCTGCGGGTCGTGCAGCGGGCGCCGGCGGTGGTCTACGACGACTCGGGCCGGCTTCTGGTGGTGTGGGGCTCGGGCACGGACCTGGAGATCCACCCCGACCGCAAGGGCGGGCTCTACGTCCGCCTGGACCCCGCGCCCTGGGGCTGCGAGCTCAGCGACCCGCCGCCGTGCGCCAGCGGCGCCAACCCCTTCGACGGCGAAGGGTTCCTGGGGTTCGAGTCGGCGGGCGAGTACCTGGCGGCGGCGCCCGTGGTGCGCCACGGCAAGGCCTTGTTCACCACTCAGTCCCTCGCCGAGGGCACCTGCTCCCCGGGGGTTGGGCGCCTGTACGCCGTCGACCTGTCGACCTGTTCGCCTGGCTGGCCCGAGCCCGATGCCGACGAGCTCCCCCCGCCCCCTGGCTTCGCCCGCAGCTACGACGGGGGCGTGTCCCGCCCCGTGCTCGCCCACGGCCGTGCCTACGTCGCGGTGGACGGGGGCAGCGGCCCCGACGCCGGCACCGTCGCGGCGGTCCCGATCCTGTCCCGCAGCCCCGACGACCTGACCCTGTCCGGCTACTTCGAGCAGCAGTAGGAGGCCCCCCATGAAGCACCTGACTTCGCCCCGCCCGCCGCAGTCCGGCTCCGTCCTCGTCCTGGTTGTCGTCTCGCTGGTCGTCCTAACCTTCGTGGGCGTGGCGGCCACCCAAGGCGCCCAGTTCGGCAGCCGGTCCCAGGGCGACTGGCTGCGCAACGCCCTGGGACGCCAGGCGGCGCTCACCGGCCTGGAACACGCCCGGGTCGAGCTCTCTGACCCGAACCTGGACGTAGCGGAGCTGAGCCGGCGAGCGGCCACGAGCGAAACAGGCTGCTTTCAGTGGATCGGCGAGGGCGCTGACGTCGAACCCCACGATCTGGCCGCCAACGCCCGCAGCCTGGGGGACTACCGGATGCGGATCTGCCGGCCCCTGTGCACCACGACCACCCCCGGCAACCAGCTCAACGCCAGCGACGCGGGTCAGGTCACGATGCGGTTCGCCTTCGACGTGTCGGCCGACGGCGACGTGCGCGGGGAGACCCGGCGCACCAACGGCGGGATGCTCGCGGGCGAGCGCACGGGCGAAGGCTGCGACGGGCTGTGACGGCGGCTGTGCTGCGGCGCATCCGGGCTACGCACCGCGCGGCGACTGCGCAAAAAGGTCAGGGTTCCGGCGACGCTTCGCTGCCTTCGACCACCAGCAGCCCGCGCCGAAGGCACTGGGCGATGAAGCCTTCGCCGTCCTCGACGGCGCTGACGGCGGACGAGGCGAGCCAGGCGGCGGTCAGCGTGAGGCCGCCGGCGAAGTGCTCCAGCAGCCCAATCTCGTCGTCGGTCGCCCAGAACAGCCAGTTGCCGCCGTGGATCTGGTGCCGGTTGCCGAACAGGAGCGGCAGCTTGCGGTTGGGCGGGTCCCAGCGAACGCCCTCGGCCAGCCACACGCGCTCGCCCAGGGGCAGGTACTCCAGCTCCGCCGACAGCCCCTGCACGACCGTCCACAAGTCCTCGTTGGACATGCGTTCGACGGTGCCGTCGTCGATCTCGGGGACCTCGTGGCGCTGGTCTTCGGGGATCCAGGCCCGGCGGGCGGTCAGGAACGCGACGGCCTCTGTGGTGGGCCAGTCCTGGACCACCGCCCACAAGGCGTCGCCCTCGGCGCTGATGGCGTCGGCGCAGGCCCGGTAGAAGGCCTCCTCGCGGCCGCGCCAGGGTCCCCACACCGCGTCGAGCGCCGCCGGGGTCCACGCTTCGTCCGGGGTCGACAGCCCGTCCAGATCGTCGGACAGGTGGGCCAACGCGTCGACGACGTCGGACCAGGCGCGGCCCGCGCGGCCCATGGCCCACTGGCAGACCGCCGACTCCGCCGCCCCGAACAGGGACTGCAGGTGGGTCCAGAACTCCTCGCCTACGTCGCCGTGGTCGTGGGTGCAGAAGTAGGTGGAACAGACCGCGTTGCGGTAGGCGTAGATGCCGCAGCCGCCGTCGACGAGAAACGGACAGGCCATGACCGGGTCCGTGCCGTAGCCGTCGGCGGAGTCCAGGGCCACGGACCGGCGGAACCGCGCCGGGCTCATGTCCGTGCCCTGGGGCAGCGCGTTGCCGGCCGCGATCACGGCGCGCACCAGCGGCGCCGTGGCCTCGTTCTGCAGGGCCAGCCCCAGCAGGTAGTTGGGGACCTGGGGCAGGTAGCCGCAGCACTTGCAGGCGGCCACAAAGGCGCCCGCCTCGACCTGGGGGCAGGCGTTGCACGGAGCGAAGCGCTCGGTCGGCAGGGGCAGGCCTTCGACGTGGGGCAGCAGGTGCCGCCAGACGCCGGCGATCCCGTGGTGGCCGAGTCGCAGGGGGGTGTGGAGATCCGTCACGGCGCGGAGGGTACGCAGTTGGCCGCTGGGGTCTACGGAGAGATCGCCCCGAGCGCGGGAGGCGATCTGCGATGGGCGGGAACCCGGCGCTGTGCGGGCGGTCCAAGAGGCCGTGATCGCGCTGCTCGCCTTGCTGTGGATGACCCCCGGCGTCGCCGCCGACGTCGAGTCCGCGCGCGCGGTGGCGGCCGACGACTACGCCACCGCCCGGGCGTCCCTGGCCGACACCCAGACCCGGCTGCGCGCCCGGCGAGCCCGGGGCGAGTCGGCGGCGGCCTTGAGGACCGAGGCCCACGCGGCCTTGCTCAGTGCCCTGTCGGCCGAGCTCATCCCCGCCTGGTACGGAACGCCCTGGGACTTCTGGGGCCAGACCGAGGTCCCCGGCGAAGGCGCCATCGCGTGCGGACACTGGCTGGCGACCCTGATGGCCCACGCCGGGTTCGAGGTGCCCCAGGAAGCGCTGGGCCAGCAGGCCAGCGAGCTGATCGTTCGCACGTTCGCCCCCGCAGGTCCCGTGAAGACCTGGTGGCGGGTCGACCGGGAGGTCCCCGTGCGCTGGGTGCAGGACCAGGGACCCGGCGTGTACCTGCTCGGACTCGCCAGCCACGCCGCCCTGCTCCTGCACGACGGCGAGTCCGTCCGGGTCTGCCACGCCTCGCCGTGGGAGGACCCGCAGGTGCTGTGCGAGGACCCCGCGTCGTCGGTCGCGATGGTCAGCAAGATCTACGTGGTCGGCCCCGCCTTGAGCGCCTCCGCCCTGGACGCGTGGATCGCGGGGCGTGCTCTGCCCATCGGCAAGCGCCCGTAGGATCCCCCGGGGCGACCGGGGCGAACCCAGGTCCCTACGGCGGCAACGCCACCGACCGGCTCAGCGCGTCCAGCAGCGACCGATCCCCCGCGACCGTCAGTCCCGAGCCATCGCCGCCCATGAGCCACGCTCCCCACGCGGGCAGCGGGCCGGAGACCCGGGCTCCCGCGTCGGGATCGCCGCCGTCGGCCACGGTCAGGCGGTGGCCAAGCTCCAGCGCAAACGCCCGCTCGGCGACCCGGCACTCGAGCCGCCCCCGCCCCCCCAGGTCGCGGTAGCGACGCCGCAACGAGAGCATCCCCCAGCGGGCCTCCACCGCGTCTCCCGGCCGCGGCCCGGCCCGGAGTTCCGCGGCGCCGAACCGCCCCAGGGCCAACACCACCGGCTCCAGCTCCCGGCCCCGCACCGTCAGCGCATAGACCCGCGATCCCGCCGGCGGCGGGAGCGTTTGCTTCTCGATGAGCCCCTCCGCCTGGAGGTGCCGCAACCGCCGCGTGAGCAGCGTCGGCGTCAGGCCGGTCAGTGCGTGCTCCAGGTCGGCGAACCGCCGCGGGCCCAGGAGCAGCTCGCGCACCACGAGCAGCGTCCACCGCTCCCCGACGACGTCGAGGGCGCGGGCCACTCCGCAGTGCTGTCGGTAGCTGCGTCGCTGGGTCATGCAACAAAATGATACCTTGAACTATCTTTTTTGTGAGTAACCATCATCAACAACCCCGGAGGCCCCATGGATCCCGCCGTCCTCGACTCGTTCGTCCGCCCGTCGCTGGTCTCCACCGGCGTGTTCCTCGGCATCTGCGCCACGGTGGTGGCGCTGGTCCTGACGGGCATCGCCCGGGTCGCCCCGGCCTGGCGCTCGCGGGCCGTCGCCGTCGCCGCTGGCTGGCTCGCGCTGACGGCCGCCGCGGCCTACGGAATCCGGGGCGCCGAGCTGGCCGTCATCCCCTTCTTCGCGGCGTCGAACCTGGCCGCGGTCGCCCTCGCGCTGAGCCCCGTGGGCAAGCGACTGGCGACCCTGCCCGTCGTGGCGCTGGTGGGCTTTCAGGTGTTTCGACTGCCCCTGGAGATGGTCCTGCACGACTGGTACCTGGGCGGCTCCATCCCCGTGCAGATGTCCTGGTCGGGCCAGAACATCGACGTGCTCAGCGGCATCGTGGCGGCGGCGCTGGCGGCCCTGGCCTTACGCATCGAGCTGCCGTCCCGCGCGCTCTGGGGCTTCCAGGCCCTCGGCCTGGGCCTGCTCGTCAACGTCGCCCGCATCGCGGTCCAGTCGGCGCCCACCCCCCTGCGCCAGTTCCCCGAGGACCCGCCCCTGCTGCTGGCGTGGTTCGTCCCCTACACCTGGATCGTGACTGTCTGCGTCGCCGGCGCCCTGGCCGGGCACCTCGTCCTGCTCCGCAAGCAGCTGGGGCGCTGAGGACCCGGAGCCGCGCCGCCAGGTAGCCGAAGGGGCTGCAACGAAGCCCCCATCGGTGGGACAATGCCCCCATCAAGCGCCTCCTCCCCCTGCTGCTGCTCGTCGCGTGCGTCCCCGCCGATGCCCCCCCGGACCTGCCGCCCCCGCCCAACCCCATCGACGACGACGAAGCGACGGTGTTCGTCCTGGAGCCCGGGGCCGAGGCCGCCAACCCGGTGACCTTCCGCATCGAGGCCCCGCCCGAAGCCGTCCGCGTCACCTACACCGCCGACTTCCAGTGGCAGATCGGCGAGTCGGTCAACCCCGACGACGACTGGGCCATCACCTCGACGTTCACGCTCCTGGGCGACCACACGATCGAGATCCTGGCATTCGGCGCCGACGACCTGCCCGTCGGCCGGGTCGTGCACGACATCGCCGTGCTGCCTGACCCCGCCCGGCCCAACCGCTTCGGGGTCGTCCTGGGCGACGTGCAAGCCCAGGGCTGGGACCACGCGACCCTGGCGACGGAGCTGGGCGCCCTCGGCGTCGACCGCGTCTACCTCCACGTCGCCGACGGCGTGCCCGACTGCGCGGTCGTCCCGCTGCTCTGCGACGAGTCCGTGCCCGCCGCCTACCGCGCCGCGGGCATCGAGCCCTGGGGCTGGGCGAACGCCGCGCCGGGCGACGAGCGGGCCCAGGCCGACCTCATCTTCGAGCTCGTGCCCCGGGGCTACTGGGGCGTCGTCTTGCGAGTCGGCGAGCCGTTCCGCGGCCAGGCTCAAGCCCTGGACGACCTCCTGCTGGGCTGGCTCCTGGCCCGCAACGAGTGCGCCGGCGGCGCCCAGCACGAAGGCGGCGAGTTCCCGATCCTCGCGTGGCTGCCCCCCTCCCCCGACGCCGGCGGCCTCGTCACCGAGGACCTCGAAGAGAAGGCCGACGGCTTCGTGCCCCTGGCGCCCGACGGCGTCGACGCGTCGTACTGCGCGTGGCGCACGGGCACCAGCAAGCCCATCCACCCGATGGTGCCGTTCGACTCCCCCGACCCTCTCGGCCCCCAACTCGTGGCCGCCGGCCGCGAGGCGCTGCTCTACGGGATCCCCGACGCCGACGACGACGCCGGGTGGCAACGGCTGGGCGCCATCGACTGGGCCGCCAACGAGTTCAGCGAGCCCGTCTGCAACTGAGGGGTCGGCGGGGGGCGACCGCGGTCCCGGCGTGGCGGGGCCCTCGAGGGAGGGTCACGGCCGGTCGGGCTCCGCCCCCCACATCGCGCCGACGGTCTCTTCCAGCCCCGCCGCCGTCATGTCGTCGGGCGTCACCGGCTCGCCGATCGTCAGGTGGATGCGCGACCACACGCGCCGGAACGGCTTGCTCATGGCCTTGCCGTCCACCCGCGAGAAATAGCTCCCCCACAGCCCGTTGAGCGCCATGGGCACGACCGGCACCGGGTCCCGGGCGATGATCCGCTCGATGCCCGGCTTGAAGGGCAGCAGCTCCCCGGTGTGGGTGATGCGGCCCTCGGGGAAGATGCAGACCAGCTGGCCGTCGCGGAGCTCTTCGGAGATGCGGTCCATCGCCCGGTCGAGCGCCTCGGGGTCCTCCTTGCGCGAAGCGATGGGGATGGTCTTGGCCTGCCGGAAGAGCACCCGGACGAGCGGGAGCTGGTGGTAGACCTTCGCCATCACGAAGCGCCCGGGCCGCTTGAGGGCGGCGGCGACGATGAGCCAGTCGATGAAGCTGACGTGGTTGCAGACGACCACGCACGGCCCCTCCTTCGGCACCAGCTCGTGGCCCCGCACCTCCATGCGGTAGACGACGTTGGCCAGCATCCAGGCGACGAAGCGCAGCAGGAACTCGGGGATGACGGTGTAGATGTAGATCGCCACGACGGCGTTCACGACGGCCAGGACCCCGAAGATCTCCGGCGCCGACAGGCCCCGCCCCAGCAGCAACATCAACACCACGCTGCCGCCCACCATGAAGGCGGCGTTCAGCACGTTGCTGGCCGCAATGGTGCGCGACCGCAGCGCCGGCTCGGCCCGCTGCTGGATCAAGGTGTACAGCGGCACGATCAGGAACCCGCCGAACACCGCCAACAGCGCGAGGTCTCCGGCGATTCGCCAGCCCGCGGCCTGGACCATGAGCTCCCGCACGCCCAGGGGCTCCGGCCCCGACACCAGCCCGCCGGCGGCGAACAACAGGTCGAAGCTGAACAGGCTCATGCCGAAGCTGCCCAGAGGCACCAGCCCCAACTCCAGGCGGTCGCGCGACAGCCGCTCGCACAACAGGCTGCCCACGCCGATCCCGACCGAGAACAGCGCCAGGAACATCGTCGCGATGCCTTCGTTGCCGTTGAGGGTCTGCTTCACGTACGTCGGGAAGAGCGACAGGAACGCCGAGCCGAACGCCCAGAACCAGCCCACGCCCATCATCGACAGCCACACCGTCCGGTCCCGCCGGGCCACCCGGAAGAGCTCCCGGGTCGGGCCCACGGGGCACAGGTTCACGACCAGGTCGGGCGAGCCCGGCTCCGCCGGCAGCAGGAAGTTCGACAGCAGCCGCCCGCCGACCGCGACCGTCAGCACCCCGACGGCCACGAACGCAGCTCCCCCGTCCAGGGCGATGAGCACGCCGCCGACGAGCGTCCCCCCCAGGATCCCCAGGTACGTGCCCAGCTCCACGAACGCGTTGCCCGCGACCAGCTCGCCGTCGCGCAGGTGCACGGGCAGGTAGCTGTACTTGCAAGGCCCGAAGAACGCCGACTGCAGCCCCATCAAGAACAGCACGCCGAGCAGCAGGGGGATGGCCTGCAGGTAGAGCCCCAGCGCGCCCAGGGCCATGACCACGATCTCCGCGCTCTTGGTCGCCCGGATGACCCGTGCCTTGTCGAGCTTGTCGGCCAGCTGCCCCGCCGTGGCCGAGAACAGGAAGAACGGCAGGATGAAGACGGCGGCGGACAGCGCGACCATCTGCTCGGGCGGCAGCCCGCCCACCTTCACGCCGGTGAAGGTGATCAGCAGCACGAGGCTGTTCTTGAACAGGTTGTCGTTGAACGCGCCGAGCAGCTGCGTCCAGAACAGGGGCCAGAAGCGGCGGTCGGCGATCAGGGCAGCGGACAAGGCGACTCCCGGGTCAGGACAGGAACAGCGCGCGCTCATGGGGCGCGGGGAGCCGGCAGACGTCGTGCTTGCCGAACAGGCGGTACCGGTTGGCGGCGACGAGGCGGTAGAGGCCGTCGCGGATGGGCAGGGGCAGCAGCAGCCCCACGGCGAGGAGGCGCCAGGGCCCGCCGATGTCGGCGCACACCCGCAACAGGGCCGAGGAGCGGTTGAACAGTTGCCCGTCGCGGGCGTAGTAGAAGCTGTCGAGGTCGGCGATCTGCTCGGCCGTCAGGTGCTCCTGGGCCGCTTCGCCTTGCAGCGGCGCGAACCGCAGCACCCGGCCGAAGTCCTCCTGCACCAGCAGGTCGATGCTGGCGTTGCACAGGCCGCAGACCCCGTCGAAGAACACGATGGGCGGCGTCCGCAGCGTCCGCGGCTTCAGCCAGCGCGCGTCGAACGTCCACAGGTGCACCATCAGCACCCCCAGCGTGAGGTCCGCGAAGTCCACCAGCAGCAGGATCCCCAGCTGCATGCCCACCATCGCCAGCCACACCCAGGGCCGACTCCGACGCCACAGGGCCAGGGGCAGGTAGAGCGTCTCCAGCGCGAGGGCGCCCCAGGTCGACAGCATCAGAAACGTCGGCATCTGCAGCAGGTACTGCACGCCCAGGTGGTCCCGGGAGAGGGGGTTCGTCAGCACATGGCTCAGGGCCGACCCGTCTTGCCACGACGGCGACATCGCCTTGTCGATGCCCGACAGCGTGTACCCCACCGCCAGCAGGCCCCACAGGGCGACCCAGATGCGCGTCGGGAACCGCCACTCGGCGTCGGGGCGCTGCCCCAGGGCGAAGCCTTCGCCCCGGGGGATCAGCGGCAGGGCCAGCAGCATCCAGCCGACGTACGGCATGCCGGGGTTGCGGATGAAGACGTTGCGGTTGAGCAGGCACGCCCAGCCGAACCAGAGGAGGACGGGCAGCCAGGGGGGGCGAACGCCCACCATCAAGGCCAGCGACAGCCCCGTCAGGCCGGCCAGGAACGCCGTCACCATCCACGGCGCGTCGAGCCAGTTCAGGGGGTTGGGGAAGAACCCGTAGGACAGGTTGGTGGCCGCGTCGCCGACCATGCCGGCGGAGCTGAAGAGGTCCGTGCCGTAGGGGATCAGGTAGGCGAAGTGCACGGCCAGGTAGAGGCCGAAGAACGCCCGCACCACGCCGAAGTGGCGCGCGCCGATGGGGGGCGGAGGCGGCGCCTCGGGGGGGGCCCCCGGTCCCTCGGGGGGGGCCCCCGGTCCCTCGGTCAGATCGCTCACGACCCGCACTCGATGGGCACGACGTGGCGCAGCTCGCTGCCCGCGGTCTTGCTCGTCACGATGAGCGCGGCCACCGCCACGTCGTCGCCGGCGCCCAGCTCCGCGCGAATGGGGCCGCCGGGGCACAAGGCGTAGCGCAGCACGCTGTCCACCATGGCCTGCTCGTCGTCGCCCGTGAGCATGGGCGCCCCGGCGATGGCCGCCCCGTAGGCGTTGCGCAGGTTGTAGGGCCCGCCCAGACGCCGGTAGTGGTCCGGGCTCAGCGTCACGGTCTCGGCGCCGCCGGGCCCCTCGATCTGCAGCTCGAACACCCCGGCGAAGCCTTCGACGCCCCGGAAGGACGAGAAGACCAACGGCAGGGGCGACGCCGCCGAGATGAAGCCCAGCCCCGTCACCGCCTTGCTGCCCACGAGGTGCCCCGCCGTGCTCAGGAAGCCGAGCAGGCACAAGGCCGCAAACGGCAGCTGCTTCAGGAAGGGTCGGTCGATGACGCCACCTCCTTCGGGAACGGGTTGTTCACGTTGCGGAAGCGGAGCATGTCCAGCAGCCGCTTCTCCCGCTCGGGCTTGAACCCACAAGGCGTGTCCACCCGCGCCGGGTTCTTGTAGGTCCCGAACAGCATGTCCCACACCGGCAGGTCGGCGAAGTTGCTGTAGTGCACGCCGCGCTCGTGGTGGATGCGGTGCATCTCCGGGCGCTGCAGGATGAAGCCCCACCAGCGCGGCGTCTTGACATTCGTGTGGTAGGCGAACTCGGCCACGCCGGTCATCAGCGTCAGCACGGAGCCCGACTCCACGCTCAGCCCCAGCCCGCCGTAGACGATGGCCGCGATGAGCACCGAGTTGATCGTGATCTCCAGTGGGTGTTTGTAGAACGAGGTGATCGTCTCGATGCGCTGGGGGCTGTGGTGCACCTGGTGGCACAGGAGCCACAGGGCGTTGACCTCGTGCCGCCAGCGGTGCCACCAGTAAAAGACGAACGTGATCAGCAGGTAGGCGAGCACGCCGCCAGGAACCGGCCCGTCAAACCAGCTCGCGCCGTCCAGCAGGGACGTCCGCTGCAGCCAGACCTCCCACGTCCGCCCGGCCACGAGCACGACGCTCGCTTGCAGGACGTTGATGACGATGACGCGGCCCCACCAGCCTTCGACCGCCGGCAGGTCCTGGTCGGGGATGACGCGCTCGACGACCATCAGCAGCAGGCCGATGCCGATGAGGACTGCGATGGCGAGCATGGGCCTCCCGGGGGTGCAGCCGTGAACTTAGTGCACGACACCAGGAGGCACGAACGGCCCGCGGGATTCCCCGCGACCCCGCTCAGCCGTCGCTGGTCTCCAGGGCGAAGTCGCTCGCTTCGTAGCCGTGCACCCCGATGTGCACCACGCCGTCGGCGGGCGCCACGAACGAGACGGTCTCGTTGCCGCTGGCGGTGTAGGGCCGGTGGTCGTAGTCGCTCAGGTTCGGGGCCGCGCCCCACCGGACGTAGAGGTCGATGTCGGCGTCGGCGGTCGTGCCGATGAGCACGGCTTGGCCCGCCTGCAAGGTCAGCTCGTAGCGGACCCACTCACCCTCGGCGACGACGCCGCTGACGTCGAGGTGGGCGAACGCCGGGGCCTCGGGCTCCATGGGCTCTTCGGGCTCGACCGGCTCGACGGGCTGCTCGGGCTCGGTCGGCTCCTGCCCCACGTCCCCGGCCGCGGCGGTGTAGAAGATCGCGAGGGAGAACGTCGCCGCCGTGTACCCGCGAACGCTGACGTACCAGCTGCCCGCGCCTTCGGCGGTGCAGGTCTCGGCCGAGCCGTTCTTGTAGGGGCGGCAGTCGTACTGCGCGGGGTTCGGCGCCGAGCCCTTGCGGACGTAGAGGTCGGCGTCGCCAGTGCCGGTCATCTCGACCGTCATCGCGCCCTCGACGACCTCGAACGGACCGAAGTGGGCCCACTCGTTCTTGGCCAGCGAGCCCGCCTCGGTGGCGTTGACCAGCTGGGTGCCCGCGCCTTCGTCGGTGGTGCCCTCGCCGGAGACCGACGCGTCGAGCAGCTCCTGGACCACGGCCCAGGTGATGGCGCCGCCCGCAATGGGCTTGCTGGTGTCCCGGCCCGTGGGCAGCCACAGGAAGTCGGGGTGCTCGGTGCGGGACGCGCCCACCCACTCGCCGCCGAAGATCTTGCCGTCGGCGTCGAGCTCCAGGATGTACTCGTAGTGGTCGGTGCGGGTGTAGGTGTCGATGCGGTCGGCGAGGTTGCCGTCGGTGCTCGACGCCGCCTCGGTGATGTAGTCCACCTCGGCCCGAACGTGGAAGAGGGTCTTGGCGTCGTCGTTGAACTGGTACGCGGTCGGCGCGGCGGCCGGCACGACCGGCATCACTTCGATCTTCAGGTCGAAGCTGCTGTTGGCGGCGTAGCCCTGGACGGACACGAAGGCCTCGGTGTGGGCGCTGCCCGCGACCAGGCTGCACGACTCCGAGGAGCCGTTGAGCCAGGGGCGGCAGACCCAGTTGTCGGCGTCGGCCTGGCTGTTCCAGCGCAGGTACAGGTCGGCGTCGCCGCTGCCCGTCATGGTCACGACGAGGCGCTCGCCGGCGGTGATGGCGACGGCCTCTTGGTGGTGCCAGGCGTTCTGGGCGACGGCGCCCACAGCTTCGGTGGTGCGAGGCTCGGCGGGGACGACGTCCTCGGTGCCCGTCACGCCCAGCAGCGCGTTGGCCTGCTCGGGGGTGACCTCCACCTGCTGCGTGACGCGGTAGCCGCGCAGGGGCTGGTTCCAGACCTCGTCGTCCCAGGTGCGGTCTTCGACGAACGACTCGCCCTTGAGCCCCAGGTAGTTGGTCAGCAGCACGTGGTAGGTGCCGGGGTTCGTGTCGGCGCACTCGGCGTCGCTGCCCGTGGGGCGGTTGTAGCCGTCGTAGTCGACGTCGGGCGCGTCCTCGTCGCAGCGCAGCGAGACGAACTTGCTGTGGCTGGCGTCCCACCCGATGGTCAGCAACGCCTTGATGTCGTTGACCTCGAAGGTGACGTTGTTGCGGGTGACGGGGTGGACGGGCTCGGGCTCCATGATCGAGGCGGGGGCCCAGGCATGGCAGATGCCCCACCAGGTCGGGATGCAGAAGCCGGCTTCGGCGCCCTCGCGGATGGCGCAGGCCTCGCCCAGGGTGTCGCTGCACTGCTCGTCGGTGGTGCACGCGGTGCGGCTGCTCTGGTTGTCGACGCCGTTGGACGCGCTGACCTTCGACTCGATGTCCTCGACGCCGAACGCCTCGCCGTACTTGGCGGCGGGCGACGACGAGTCGGAGCCGGCCCAGCGGTGGTTGATGGAGTCTTCGTAGACGGGCCAGTACGACGAGGCCCAGGGCACGTTGGCGGCTTCGCCGGTGCTGGGCAGCTCGGCGAGCCGGTACTCCAGGGCGTCGTCGAAGAGCGAGGGGTCGTCGCGGTCGGTCCACTGCTGGCGCAGCGTGTCGGAGTCGACGGCGTCGGCGGGCAGCTGGCCCAGGGCATCGGCCCACTGCTCGGCGGTGTAGCAGCCGGAAGACAGGGACAGAACGACAAGCGAAATGGGGATGAGGGAAGCGCGCATGGCGAGGGCCTTTCCGGAACTCCGTGCTCCGAGTTGGTCCAGCTACCAAGGCGCCGAACCAGGGCCTGACCGGGGTGCCGAGCGGACCGCCGAAGGGGGCGCGTCCGGCGGGGTCGCCTTACGGTGAGGCGGAGCGTCGTCGTGGGCGCCAGGAGCGCAAGGACATCACCAACAAACAACAACCGCGGGGGGCCTGAAACAGGTCGATCACGCAGTTGCCAGCAGGGAGGCCGCCAGTTGATGCGGACTTGTGACGGCGGCGACGGGATCGCACTGAATGAATGGTCATTCAGGTGATCAGCGTCGACCGGGCGGGGGCTCGGCGGGGGGGCAAGGAGCGCCGAGCGATCGAGCCCTCTAGACTCTGCCCGTGAGACTCCGGGGACCCTTGTCGCCCCAGCGAGAGGCGGCGGGTGTCGCCGTGCTGCTGGTGCTGTTCGTCGCGCTGCGGGTCGGAGCTTCGGCCCGGCATCCGTTCGAGCTCGCCCAGCCCGAGGAGTTCCTGAACCTGCGCCTGGCGCGGCAGCTGTGGGCGGGGCTGCCCCTGGGCGACCTGGACCGCTACCTCTACCGGGGCATCGGCGGGCCCAGCGGCGCGGGCACGCTGGTGCTGTCGTGGCTGTACGCGCCGCTGCTGCCGCTGATCGGCGCGGGCTACGGCGCGGTGCGCACCATGGCGACGCTCTGGGCCCTGGCCACCGCGGTCGCGACCGCCCTGTTGGGTCGCGAGCTGTTCGGCCCCGGCGGCGCCCTGGCCGCGACCGTGGCCACCATCGCCCTGCCCCCGGCATGGCTGCTGTACTCCCTGAGCGCCTACGGCAACTACAACGAGGCCGTGGCTCTGGTGCTCGCGGCCGCCTGGCTGCTGGCGCTCGTGCAGCGCCGAACCGAGGACACCGCCTCGGCCGTGCTCGTGGCCGGGATCGCCTTCCTCCTGCCGTTCGCCGCCTGGTTCAGCCCGTCGGCGGCGCTGCCCGGCGTCCTGCTCCTGGGGCCGACGCTGCTCGCGGCGGGACGGTCGGCGGGCCGCATGGGCGGGTTCGCCGCCGGCGCCGCCCTGGGTTCGCTGCCCGCCCTGCTGTTCGGCCTCGGCGCGTCGGAGGGGAGCGACGGCTTCGGGGGCCAAGCCGTGACGTCGGCGCTCGCGCGGCTGGGCGACGTCGGCGACTGGCCTCGCATCGTGTTCGCCAGCCTGGGCAGCCAGTCCTTGCTGGAGATTGGCGAGGAAGACCCCAGCGTCTGGACCGCGGGCTGGCAGGTGGGGGCCCGACGGGTCGCCGTGGTCGGGGCGTGGCTGGGGACGGCGGCCCTGCCCCTGCTGGTGCGACGCGGCCGGTCCGTGGCCGGCGCCCTCAGCGTCGCGGCGCTGCTCGGCCCCATCGCCCTGACGCTGCTCGGCGCGGGCCCCGACGCGGCGGGCGGAGAGCGCGTCTACTTCTACGACGACCGCCGCTCCTGCTTCGCCTACCCGGTCTGGGCCCTGGGCGGCGTGGCGGCCTGGTTCGCCGCCGCCCGCCTCGGCCAGCGGGCTCGCCGCCTTGCCCGCGGCGGACTCGCCGCCCTCGCGCTGCTGGGCTCGTGGATCGCTGTGGTCTTCGCGGTGGTCGCCGGCGAGGAGAAGCCGCCGGGTTTCCACCCCGAGCACTGGATGGTCTGCCCGGCCGAGCAGCCCGCCGAGGAAGCGGCCGTGTGCCTCGAGGCGCTGTGGCCCGAGTCCATCGAGCCCCTGGCGCGCCTGAGCGACGACCCCGACCTGCAGGAGCCGCTGGCCCGCCGCCGGGCCCTGCGGGGGTTCTCGGCCCTCGGACGCGAGGACGGCGAGCCCTGCTGGATCTTCGACGATCGGCGCCCGGGCCGGGACCCCATTGGCTGGACGTGGCTCGGCGTCGCCGCCGGCGCCGGCTGCGACCCCGCGGAGGTCGAAGCCTTGTGCGGCCAGGCCCCGGACCGCGCCAGCCGTGCCGCCTGCAGGGGCGCCGCGTCGGGACCGACCCCGTGACCCCCCGCCTCCGCCAGGCGGCCCGGATCGCCGCCTCGCTGCCCCTGCTGCTGCTCGTCGCCCAGCTGTGCGGCGTGCTTTACCACCCGACCATCGGGGCGCTGGAGCACGCCGTCTTCGAGTGGGTGCTGGTCGCCGGCTGGCGCCTGGACGAAGCCCGCCTCGCGGTGCCCGGAGCCGCTCAGGCCGCCCTCGCCGCCCTCGCGGCGCTGGGCACCGCCGTCGCCCTCGGCGCAGTCGGTCCCCTCCCCCCCGCCGGCTGGCCCGAGCACGGCGCGACGGGCCCCCGCGCCCTGCTGCAGGACCTCGCCGGCGCCGCGGTGATCGGCCCCTTGCTGGCCATCACCCTGCTGGGCTTTGCCCTGCACCCCGGCTTCGTCCTGTTCGTCGGCCTGGGCGCGGCCGCCACGGCCACGGCCTCGGCCTCCACGCCCCGCGCCGCCCGCCGAGCCTTGCTCGCCCTGGCCACCGGCGCCGTCCCCGCCGCCGTCGTCGCCGCCAGCCTCCTGGCCACCAGCCGCGACGGGACGCTGTACGACCACGCCACGACGGCCTGGCTGCGGCACGCCGGGCCGGGCGGCGTGCTCATCGGGGGCGCCGCCCTGTCGGCCGGAGCGATCCTCGTCCGCCGCAAGGACCGCCGGACCCAGGGCGTCGTCGGCAGCGTGGGCCTCGTGCTGGTGCTGGCCTGGATGGGGCGAGCCGGAGCCGCTGCCGTCGGCACCGCGGGCCTGGGCGTGTTCGGCGCCGCGCTCTGCGTCCGCGGGCTGGCCGCCGGGTTGCCGCTCCTGCCGGACCCCACCCAGCGCCCCGGCGGCTGGCCCCGCGAGATCGCCCTCCCCTTCGCCCTGGCCGCGCTCGCCTTGCTCACGAACGCCGCCGTCGACGCCCCGTCCTGCGTCGACGCCGGCGCCCCCGGCATCACCCGGGTGTCCCCCGACGTCACGCCATTCGACCTGGACGTCGACGATGCCGGCCACCTCGTCACCGTGCTGCGCGAAGACCGCCTGGTGCGCGTGTGGAAAGACGGGGAGCTGCGGCACGAGCTGACCCCCGACGACGGCGACCCCGAAGAGGTTCTGGCGCTGCCGACCGGCGACTTCCTCGTCACCGCCATCCGCGACGAGCCGCCCCTCACCCGCCTGCTGGTCCTCGACCCCGTGGCGGGCACCCACACCACCCACGACTTCCCGGAGATCTGCTGGGTGAGCAGCCAGGTCTGGCTCCCGGACCGGCAGCGACTGCTGCTGGGCTGTGAGGAGTCCCCCCAGCTGTTCGCCTTCGATCCCGTGGGCGGGACGCTGGACGAGGTCGGGCGCCTGGACCGACAGGACGACGTCGAGGACCTCGCCCGGGGCTCCGACGGCAGCCTGTGGGCCGTGTCCCTGGCCGAAGGAGACCGGCTGCGGCGCCTCGCCCTGGATCCCGTGCGCTCGGAGGTCGACCGGCCCATCGGCGGCTTCAACTACCGCGTCCTGCCCCTGGCCGACCGGGTGCTCGTCACGCGCTTCCACGACTCCGCCGTCGTCGCGTTCGACCGCGAGGGGGCCCTCCTGGGCAGCCGTCGGGTGGGCTTCGGGGTGCGGCCCATGGAAGCCGTCGGCGATCGGGTCGTGGCGGCGTCGATGTTCCGCGCCGAGGCCTGGGTCCTCGACCCCACCACCCTGCAGATCACCGACCGGCTGCGCCTCGGGGGCCGCGTCAAGGCGCTGGCCAGCCGCCACGACCGGGCGTGGCTGGGCACCACCTGCGGCGTGTTCGCCGTCGACCTCGACGTCGTGGAGGCGTCCCGGTGAAGCACGCACTTCTGCTGTTCTCCCTCGCGGTGGTCGTCGGCATGGGGCTGCCCGGCCTGCTGGGGGCCGGCGTCGACGTGCCCGACGACACGCTGTACTTCGACGTGGCGGGCTGGGAGTGGCTCGCCACCGCCGCGCGCACCGGCGCCAACCCCTGGTGGGTGCCGGGCAAGCTCGGCGGGGTCAGCCTCTTCGGCGACGTCGTGGCCATGGGCCCGTTCCACCCCGCCGCGTGGTCCGGCTTGTTGCTGCCCGTCGGGTTCGCGCTTCCTTTGTGGGTGCTCCTGCATGCGATCGCCCTGCTGCTGGCGATTCGCTGGTTCGCCCGGGTCGCCGGCGCCCGCCCCGACTCCGCCACCCTCGCCGGCCTCGCCGTCGCGGCGGGCCCCCTGGGCGCCATGGGCTTCGTCGACGGCCGCGCCGCCGCCTGGGCGGGTCTGGTGGCGGTCCCTCTGATCCTCGGCGCCCTGGAGCGCAGCAAGGACCGTGACGACGTGCGCTGGGCCGCCCTCGCCGGCGCCGCCCTGGCCATGGCGCTGCTCGGCTCCCACGTGCGCGTCGCGGCCTGCGTGGGCGCCGTCGCCGCGCTCTGGGTCCCCCTGCGGGGCCTCCACCTGCGCCTCGCCTGGCCCCTGGCGGCGGGGGTCCTGGTCGGCGCTCCGGGGTTCGTGCCCACCCTGCTGGAGGCCCGCCAGGCGGCGGCGTCCCTGTCGCGGGTGGAGCTGCTCGCGGCCCCCGCGCAGACCGGCCTGTCCTGGGACAACCTGGGCGGCCTGTTCGCCGCGCGGACGTCGGTGGCGGTCACCGACTACGGCGTCGGGGCGGTCCTGCTCCTGGGCGCTCTGGCCGCAGTCGGCGGCCCCGACGGGCTCCGGCGACGCCTGGGTCTTCTGCTGGCTCTGCTCGCCGCCGCCGCCGCCGCGACGGAGCTGCCCGGCGCCCGCTGGGTCCTCGCGCCCCTCCTCGTGCTCAGCCACCCCGTCAACGATCTGTGGTCGGCCATCGCCGTGGTCCCGCTGTCGATCCTCGGCGCCCTCGGCCTCGACCGGATCCTGGCCGGCGCGGTCTCCTGGCGCGGGCCCCGGGGAGCCGCGGCGGTTGGCTTGCTCGCCCTGGCTCCCCTGCCGTTCGTCCTCGACGACCCCGCGCTCGCGACGGACCGCGCAACCGGCCTGTTCGCCGCCGGCCTCCTCGCCGCGGCCCTCGCCGCGGCCAGCCTGCTCAGCCGCCGCCGCGCCCTGATCGTCGCCGCCGCGGCCCTGGAGCTGGCCGCGGTGGGCGTCCGCTTCCACTTCGCCGCCCCGTCGCCGCCCCTCGACGTCGCCGCGCGCCTGAGCACGCCCGGGCTCGACGACCTCGCCGCTGGCTCCCTGGACGTGCGCGACCTCGAACTGCTGGAGCCGTTCACCTACACCGCCGGCGCGCTGGAGCAGGACGGCGACCTCGCCCACGCCGAAGACGCCGACTGGGAGGCCGTCGCGGCCCAGGTGCGCGAAGACGTTCTGGAGCGCCGCTGGCCCGCCCACGTGGCGGTCTCCGCCGGCTACCGCGGCCTCGCGGGCCTCGCGAAGATGGCGCCCGAGCGCCAGGTGGCCATGCTCTTGCCCGTCGCCGAGGCGCTGCAGCGAGGCGACGCCCCCGACACCGTGTTCGGGCCCAACCGCGCGGGCCGGCACCTCCTGCAACACGCCGGGATCCCGCTCGCGGTGCGCGACGACCAACGCTGGACCGCCGACGCCATCGCGCCGGACTGCTGGGTTCCCACCGCCGTGGTCGTGGACGACGACCGCGACCGCCGCGTCGAGTCGCTGCTCGCCCGGCCCTTTGACCCCCGCATCGCCGTCGTGGAGTCGGAGCCGGCCCCCCACGCCGGGGCAGCGCGCGTCACCTGCGACGGCGACCGCGTGCAGGCCGACGCCGACGCCGACTCGCTCGTGGTCCTGAACCGGCCCTGGCATCCGGGGTGGCGCAGCACGGTGCCGCTCATCCCCGTGGATCAGATCCACCTGGGCGCGCTGGTCCCCGTGGGCCGCAGCGAGTTCGAGCTGGAGTTCGTGCCGCCCGGCTTGAGGCCGGCGGGCGGGGCGTCCCTGCTGGGGCTGCTCGGGCTCGCTACAGCGCTGCGCACCCGGCGTCGGAGCAGGCCCACCTGATCTCGCCGTCGAAGTCCCACGGCGAGCCGGCCACCGCCGGCACCAGCACTTCGCCCTCCAGCTCCACGATCGACAGCTCCGCCGACACGTTCGCGGTGTCTCCCGTGCCCATGTCGCACAGGGCGCACTCCAGCGGAGCCGCCCGCGCCGCGAGCCAGCTCTCGTACATCCGCACCAGCGCCTGGGCGGTGGTGTTGTTGTAGAGCCGCAGGCCGCTGACGGCGGCCACGTCCAGGTTCACGCCGTCCACCGTCATCAGCGGGGCCACCGCGCCGGTGTAGGTCAATCCCTCGATGGTCAGCACCGCCCCGGAGGTGGTCAGGCCCTCGACGAGGCCGCCCTCGATCGTGACGTTGCGCAGGGTCATGTCGTGCAGGGGGCCGTCGATCCAACGGGTGTCGATGACCTGGGTCACCGACTCGAAGTCCGTGTCCGCGAGGACGACTTCCAGCTTCGCTTCGCAGCCCACGCCGATGCCGACGTAGTCCTCGTCGGGCACGTCGATGATGCCGACGGCGGCGTCGCGGATCAGCAGCCCGTCGGCCGAGAGGCCCAGGGTGTCGGGGGCGTCGGGGGCGCACTCGTCGCCCGTCGCGCGCAGGGCGATGGCGGCCTCGGCGTGGTCGGTCAGGACCACGTTGGTCAGGGCCACCGTGGCCCCGTCGGTCAGCGCGGCGTCGATGCCCCAGCCCAGCTCCGAGTCGGCGAACGTCGCGTCGGCGATGGAGTAGGCAGCGCTGCCCGTGATCTTCAGGGTGTGGGCGGAGACGTCCTGCAGCTCGATGGTCGCGTTCGACGGCCCCGACAGCTGGATCAGGCCCGCCCGTTCGACGCCGGGGAAGCTCATGCCCGCGAGGCGGGCGGTCCCGGAGACCCCCGGCGGCAGCGCGATCTGCAAGCCGATCTCGTCGTCGTCGGCTTCGACCACGACCTCGGCGCCTTCGGCCGCGACCAGCGCGAACGCGTCGTCGATGATGATCCCGGCCTCGTAGGTGCCCGAGCAGACCTCCACCACATCGCCCGCGCCGGCGGCCCGAGCGGCCGAGTGGATCTGGCGGTACGCGGAGTCCTCGCACCCGACGCTCAGTTCGCCCGGCGGGTCCGGGACGGGTTCGGGTTCGGGGTCACACCCCAGCCCGAGGACCAGGGGGAACAGCATCAACGCGGTCGACGATCGACTCATTCCAACTCCCAGATCGGCGCAGCAGGGCCGCCCAACCCATCCAGGCTACCAGCGACAGCAGCAGGCCGAGCGTGGCCCCCCAGGGCCGGTACTGCAAATGCACGGTTCGAGGGCCCGATTCGACGTCCAGGGCCAGGAGCCCGCCCTCGTTCTGCACCGGCCCGGGATCCCCCCGAAAGCCAGGCAGGAACTGCTGATTGACGACCAGTCGGGTCGCGGTGTCGGCGTCCAGCGTCACGGCGATGCGGGTGGGGCCGATGGCGACGTCCGTCACCTCACCCGGCCCCAGCAACCAGGCCTCGCCGCGCCAGTCGGGGTTGTCGATGCGCGCCCCCGACGGCGTCACGTACCGGCGGGGCACCGCCGCCTCGGGCAGCGTCAGCGTCCCGTACCAGTCGATCACGCCCACGCCCCGCTTCGCCGCCACGTACTCCCGAGCGGCCTCGGGGCGGGCCAGCTCCCGCAGCATCCAGTCCCGGCCCCGGCGATCGATCTCCGCGTCCCCGAGCCCCACCCAGGACGGGTGCCCCACCTGCCGGAGCTGCCAGAACTCCGCCTCCGGCTCGACGGAGACCGGGTGCTCGAACCGCTCGGCGAGGGCGGACCCGTTGTGCAGGAGCGGCCAGGCCAGCAACCCCAGCGGTGCCCACGCCCACCGCCCCGGCAGCCAGCGCTGCGCCACCTGCGCGCCGCCCCCGGCAAGCAGCGCCCCCAGCAGGGCCAGAAAGAAGGAGAAGTACTTGAGCGGCTGGACGATGGAGTCGCCGCCCGGCAGCCCCGACACCAGCAGGAAGTGCAGGTCCGGGGGTGCGTGGGGGCCCAGGCAGATCCCCGCCGCGCCGACGAACCCCGCGGCCAGCACGCCCCGCCGGGGGCCCCCGATCAACCCCAGCAACGCGAGGGCCAGCACCGGCGCCGTCAAGCCGACCCACATGTACTCCCGGACGGCCTGGCCGAGCGGTCGCTCCTCCATGGGGTCGGCGTTGGGGGGCGGGAAGGGCTCGTACTCGCCGACCGTCGGCGCGCGGGACAGCAGGCCCTGGACGAGCTCGCGGGGACCGCCGAAGAAGTCGGGGTCCACGTGGGCGGGCGCGGGGTCGTCGTCCGTGAACCGCCACCGCAGCAGGCGGCCGTCGGGCTCGCCGTGGGGCAGCCGGGGGAACCAGAACTCGTGCCCGTAGGACAGCTCGTGCTGGTAGTCGGCCTGGGTCAGAAGCCCGCCCAGGGCCACCAGCTTGCCGCCCGCGAGCGCGCCCGCGACCAGACCCAGGAGCGCGGCGCGGCGAACCCAGGGCCGGGCGCCCCCCAGGAGGCCTCGGCCCGCCGGCGACGCCAGCAACCCCAGGGGAACGGCCCACCCCAGCAGCGGCCACGCCGACTCCAGGGCGCGCGCAAACGCCGGCGGGGCGGTCAGCCCCAGCAGGACCAGCGCCGCCGTCGCTCCTTCCCGCAGCGTCCGCGGCACCGTCGCCCAGGTCAGCAGGGCCACGCCGATCGCCACGGCCACCGCCGCGTTGCCGGCCTGCCCCACGAGCAGCGCAAACGCCGCCCCCGCCAGGAGGTGGGCCCGGGGGCCCCGCTCGACCCACAGCAGCCGCAGCAGCACCGGCGTCAGCAGGTAGAAGGCCTGGGGGTAGAAGCCGACGAGCAGCATCGAGGGGACCTGCCCCGACCAGAGCAAGGCCAGGGTGCCGACGGCCGCCGCCGGGGGGTCGAGGCCCATCCAGCGCCGGGTCAGCCCCCAACAACCCCAGGCCGCCGCGAGCCACAGGCCGCACAGCACCAGCTTCACACCGATCACGTCGCCGAACGCCAGGACCGGCAGAAGCGTCGGCGACATCGAGCCGTCGAACGGGTGACCGGCCGTGGGGTAGCCGCCGCCCACGAGGTGGCTGCGCAGCGGCAGCTGGCCGTGGTTCAGCACCGCGTCGCGGGCGAGGACGTCGAAGACCCGGTCCGTGAACCAGTCGTTGTCGCGGTAGGGGTCGTCGCTGGCGATGCCGAGCGGGTGCAGGAACATCGCCGCGCAGAACAGCAGCGTCGCGGCCGCCAGGGCGCGCGGCAGGGGGGCGTGGGGGGTCAGGGGACCACGCTCAGGGCAGGGTCACCTGGAAGCTGCCGTCGATGTCGACGTCGCCGTTGGCGCCGCCGACCTCCAGAACCAGGCAGCCCAGCAGGGTGCCAGCGTCGGAGTCGATGGAGTCGAGGCGCAGGTAGCCGCCCCCCGCATCGCTGCTGTGGTGGGTGACGGAGTCGATGGCAAACGTCGCGTCGCCGCCCTCGTCGTTGCCGTCGCCCAGCGCGATGCCCAACGGGAGGTCGTCGGCCGAGAACGCCAGCGCGTTGTTGGACACGAGGTCGTCGCCGTCGGCCCGCAGCACCTCGTCGGTCTCCTCGTCGACGCTCCAGGTCGAGGAGCGGCGCAGCCGGATCGACGTCGTGTTCTGGGCGTCCTGGGTGAAGACGAGGTTGAGCCCCGCGGCGTTGCTCACCTGGACGCCCGTGGCCGGGGCCGCCCAGTCGACGTCGCCCACCAGGGCGGCGAGCGTGTCGACCTCGACCTCCTCGTCGGGGGTGCACGACGGACGGGGGTCGTCGCTGGCGGGGCCGCAGGCGGCGAGGAGCAACAGGCACAGAACGGTGAGGCGCATGGGCGAGTGCTAGCAGGGCCGCCGCGCGCGTGCCAGCCGCGGCGACGTCCGGGCGGGCACGGGCCCCCAGAAACCCGACCCGCAGTCGCCGCGGTTTCCGTAGAGTCGGTGCAACGGTCGGCTGCAGGTCGGCCCGGGGAGGTTTCATGCATCTGCTTCGCGCTCCTGTCTTCGCCACGCTCGTGCTCGCCGGGATCGGCTGCAGCAACCAGGGCCTGGATGACGCCCAGTTCCAGACCGGCAGCTCGACGCTCGCCGTCAGCGCCGACCACCACCACACGTTCGTGGTCAACACGGATCAGGGCACGATCAGCGAGCTGTCGGCCGAAGGCGACGTGCTGGCGGAGCTGGCCGTGGGCGGCGAGCCCACCCGCATCGCGCGCCTGGGCGACCGGTTGGTCGTGACGCTTCGTACCGACCGCGCCGTCGCCATCGTCGAGGACACCGACGACGGATTGGAGTTGCTGCGCACCGTGCCGACCGGCGCCGAGCCCTTCGGCGTCGTCGCGGCCGAGGACGGCTCCCGCTTCTTCGTCGCCGCCTCGCAGTCCGGTGTCGTGCAGGAGTTCGACGGCGAGAGCCTGGAGATGACGCGCGAGTTCTCCGTCGAGGCCGAGCCCCGGTTCCTCGCCCTCAAGCCCAACGGCAAGGCGCTGTACGTGGGGTCCGGCAACCGCGGACTCATCAGCACCATCAGCCTGGGCGACGGCGGCGTCACGACGACCCTTCCCCAGACGGTCATCGGCCAGCTGGGCCCCGACGCCACCGTCGACCTGACGCCCCGCATCACCGGCGATCTCACCGTCAGCCCCGACGGCCGATTCCTCGCGGTGCCGGTGCTCTACGTCGAGAACACGACCCCCGGCGAGCCGGCCACGGTCCCCGGCCAAGGCTACTACGTCCAGGCCGGCGGCGGCCGGTTCAACCCCGCGCTGTCCCTCATCCCCAGCGCCCCGACGGGCGCTCTGGATGTCGACGGCGGCGAGACCATCGACCTGACGGTCCTCGACGTCGACCGCACCTCGGTCGGCAGCTACCCCTCGTCCGTCACCATCTCGCCCCAGGGGGAGACCGCCGTGGTCACGATGGAGGGCAGCGACGCCCTGATCATCTTGGACTCCACGAACTTCGGCGGGCTGCCGGACAACGCCGGCGGCTTCGGCAACCCCGAGGCCCAGTTCACGCTGCGGACCAACCTGGTCGTCGACGCCGGCTCCACTCCGCGGGCGGTGGCGTTCACCGACGACGGCGAGGCCTGGGTCCACAACTGGCTCGACCACGAGGTGAGCCGGCTGGACATGGCCTACCCCCTCAGCCTGCTCGCCGACGCCCGCGACGAGGGAACAGGGCTGGCCCGGGGAACCGGAACCGCCTCGATCATCGAGGTCGCCGCCCACCGGACGTTCGACGCCCGGTCGGTCACCGACGCCGTGCTCTCCCCGGAGATCGAAGAAGGGCGCCGGCTGTTCTACGCCGCCCGGGACAGCCGCATGTCCGACGCCACCTCGGGCGTGAGCTGCGCGACCTGCCACTTCGACGGCCGCACCGACGGGTTGAACTGGCCCTTCCCGGAGCCCCTGGGTCCACGCCAGACCCCGTCGCTCGCCGGCGTGATCTCCGAGACCGCCCCGGTGACCTGGGACAGCAACATCGACTCGGTCGGCACCGAGGTGATGATCACGTCGGGCAGCCGCATGGGCGGCAACGCCGGCCCCAACGAGGCGGCGGCCATCGCCGCCTTCGTGGACTGGACCCGGGAGGTGGATGTGGCGCGCAAGGGCGAGGACGACGCCTCCATCGCCCGCGGCCAGGCGCTGTTCGAGCGCGAGGACGTCGGGTGCGCCGACTGCCACAGCGGCGCGGCGCTTACCGACAACGAGCCGTACGCGATGTACGGCCTCGACGCGGTCACCACCCGCAGCCTCGTCGGCATCGCCGCGACGGCGCCGTACCTCCACGACGGGTCGGCGGCGACGCTGATGGACGTGCTCATCTCGGCTCGGACCGGCTCGATGGGCGACACCGGTTCCCTCGACGATGCCCAGATGGCCGATCTCGTCGCCTACCTCGAGTCGCTGTAGCGCATCGGGGCGAGGCCCCAAAACAGCGAGACCATTGATCCCGAGCGTTGGCTGAGCGAACCTTGGTCGTCCGCTCGGAGATCCTTTGTTTCCAACGCCTCCCAAGCTCGGCCGCCGAGTGCCCCAGGTCCTGGTGGTCGAAGACGATCCGGACGCCGCGACGGTGGCGACGGGCATGCTCGGCCACCTCGGCTTCGGAGCTCGGGTCGCCCCCGACGGACCGGCCGCCCTGCAGGCCCTGGCCGACCAGCGGTTCGACCTGGTGCTGCTGGATCTCTGCCTGCCTGGCATGGACGGAGTGCGGTTCCTGGAGGTCGCCAACCACTCCTCGGCGCTCGACGGCGTGCCCGTCCTCGCCGCCACGGGCGTCTACAAGGCCGACAGCGCGGTGGTGAAGGTCGTGGCCCAGCGGGGCGCCCGGCGGGTGCTGCGCAAGCCGTTTGCGCTGCCTGAACTTCGGGCCGCCGTCCAGGAAGTGATGCCGCTGCCCGCGCGGTTGCGTCCCCCGGGCACGGGGCCCAGCGGCGCCGTCACCCGCCCGGGCAAGGCCGTCCCGACCGCCCCCCCCGCCCGCCGGGCGCCCACGGAGCTGCCGACGGAGTCGGGGGAGCACTCGCTGCGTCGCCTGGCGGCCCTCACCGAGTCCGCGTCGCACCGCAAGCCCGTCGACCCCGCGGAGTCCGATCCCATCCTGGCGGCGGCCGGCTTCGGCCGGACGACCGGGAGCTGCCGGGTGGACGCCCGGCTGGGGGACGACCTGATCCTGCTCTTCGATCACAGCGCGCCCGCCGTCGGCGATTCGGTCCGCCTGCAGATCGACACCTGGGGCCGATTCGACCACCACACCTCGCAGCTCAAGGTGAAGGTCCTGGGCCGCGCGGAGAAGGTGCGCCGCGGCGACGATGGGGTGACCCGAGTGCGGATGAGCGTCCAGGCGGCGACCCCGGAGACAGCGGCCGAGAAGCTGCGGCGGAACCTCTCGTCGCGCAAGAAGCGCTGAGTCCGCGCGAGGTTCGCCGGCCCGCCGCTCGCACCGCACCCTCGACCGCTCACCGCCCCTCCCCCACCGCTCGCCGTGTGCCGGGTTGCGTGGCCTGTCGCCGCCGGCCCAAGCTGCCGCTGTGACCTTCCCCGACCGCGCCACCCTCGCCGAAATCACCCTCGTCATCGCGGGGCTGCTGCTCTTCGTCGCCCTCTTCGCCCGCACCTACGAAGAGGTCGCGACGCCCATCGCCCTGACGCTGGACCCCCAGTCCGAAGGCGTGGAGGAGTCCTGGTCCGGCATCTACGTCGGGGATCAGAAGATCGGCTACACGCTGCACCGCGAGGCCCCGACCGAAGACGGCGGCCGCGTCCTGCAGGAGCGCACCCAGATGCGGCTGCTGCTCCTGGGCGCCCCCAACGACATGACCCTCGCCAGCGACATCCGACTCGACGCCACGGGCCGGGTCGACACCCTGCTCGCACAGGTCAAGACGGAGGTCCAGGGCATGCCGGTCACGCTGCGGGCCGAAGGCCGCACCCGGGGCGACGGCATGGAGCTGCAGCTGTTCCAGGGCGGCAGCAAGCTGACCACGCTCCAGCTCGACGAGGTCCCGGCCACCCCGACGACCCTGTATCCGTCGCTGTTCTCGGCCGAGCGCGCCGTCGGCGACCGGGTCTCGCTGCCGTTCTTCAGCCCCATGAGCCTGGGCCGCAGCGAAGCAGTGGTCGAGTTCCTGGGCCGGGAGCCGGCGTTCCTGCCCGACGGCACCGAGGTGTCCGCCTGGCGGGTGAAGATGGAGGCCAACGGCCAGCAGATCGAAGCCGTCGTGACCGAGTCCGGGCGGCGGCTCCAGGAACAGGAGGTCGACGGCGGCCTGGGGATGCGAGTCCTCGCCGAGACCCAGGAGGCCGCGCTGAACGAAGGCTGGCCGGCCGACGCCAGCGACGCCGTCGACCTGATCGCGCTGTCGTCCATCCCCATCAGCGAGCCCCTGCCCGGCGGCGGACGTGGGTTGAGCCGCCTGGTCCTCAAGGTCGACGGCCCCGACACCGTAGACGCCCTGCTGGTCCGCTTCCACGGCGAGAACTGGGACCCCGAGACCCGGCACCTGACCATCGAGGTGCCGTCGATCCCCGAGCAGTCCTACCCCTTGCCGTCCAACGACCGGGCGCTCCGCCCCTGGCTGCGCAGCACGACGTTTGCTCCGTCGGACAACCCGCGGATCCGGCGCCAGGCCGGCAAGGTCGTCGGCGACGAGCTGATGGCCCACGACGCCGCGCGGCGGCTCAACAGCTGGGTCTACAAGTGGGTAGCCAAGGTCCCCGTGGCCGGCGTTCCCTCGGCCCTCGAGGTGCTCGACAGCCAGCGCGGCGACTGCAACGAGCACACGACTCTGTACACGGCGTTGGCGCGGTCCCTGGGGCTGCCGACGAAGATGGCCGCGGGCATCGTCTACAGCGAGTCCATCTTCGAGGACGGCGCGTTCTACTATCACGCGTGGCCAGAGGTCTGGCTGGGGGATCGGTGGGTGCCCGTGGACCCGACGTTCGGGCAGGCCCCGGCCGACGCCACGCACCTGAAGCTGGTCGAAGGCGAGCTGGACAAGCAGATGGAGCTCATGGGCGTCATCGGCCGGCTTTCGCTGACCGTCGTCGAATCGGAGGTGGGCCTGTGACCGAGATCATCCGCACCGAGGGCCTCAAGAAGCGCTACGGCAAGTTCGAAGCGGTCAAAGGCATCGACCTGTCGGTTCGGCGGGGCGAGGTCTTCGGCTTCCTGGGCCCCAACGGCGCCGGCAAGACCACGACCATGAAGATGATCGCGGGGCTGCTGAAGCCAACCGAAGGCAAGGTCTTCATCGACGGCATCGACACGGCCATCGACCCCGTCGGGGCGAAGCGGAAGATCGGCTACATCCCCGACCGGCCCTACCTGTACGAGCGGCTGACGGGCCGCGAGTTCCTGTCGTTCGTCGGCGGCATCTACCGCATGACCGACGGCGAGGTCGCCGAGCGGGCCGACGAGCTGCTGCCGTTCATCGGCCTGGGGAACTTCGGCGACGAGCTCATCGAGGGCTACTCCCACGGCATGAAGCAGCGGCTGACGCTGGCCGCGGCGCTGCTGCACCGGCCCGATCTGCTGGTGATCGACGAGCCCATGGTGGGCCTGGACCCCGCCGGTGCCAAACTGATCAAGGACGTCTTCACCCAGTACGCCCGGGAGGACCGCACGGTGTTCGTGAGCACCCACACCCTGGAGGTGGCCGAGGCCATCTGCGACCGGGTCGCCATCGTGAACAACGGGGTGATCGCGACCCAGGGCACGGTGGAGGAGCTGAAGGACCTGCACAACAACGGCGGCGGTTCGCTCGAAGACGTCTTCATGGAGCTCATCGGCCGGCCCGAGGAGGCCGCCGTGATCCAGGTCCTGCGGGAGGACCGCGGCGTTGCGTAGGACGGATTCGCGCTTTCTGCTCGCCGTCGCGCTGCTCGTGCTGCCCGCGCTGCTGGTGGGCTGCGCCGGGTCGCGCAAGGCGAGCAAAGGCCGCTTCGCCAACGGGTGGTTCGTGCAGCAGGTGCCCATCGCCAGCGCGTCGGGGGAGCGAACCCTGACGGTTCGTTACAAGGCCGGCCAGCCGGGGAGCGGTTGGAACGCCGCGCCCGGAGGCCCCGGAGACTTCGCGCTGTTCCACGAGCGCCTGGGTACGACGCTGTACGCGGACACGTCGTGCGGCGCCCGGTTCGACGACGCGCCCCTGTCGGCGTTGGCCAACCACCTCACCGTCGGGTTCACCGACGTCCAGATCGACGACCGACAGGACCTCACCCTCGCCGGCCGCGCCGCGTTGGAGCGGCGGATCCGGGCTCGTCTCGACGGCGTCCCGGTGCAGCTGGCGGTCACCGTGCTCAAGAAGGGACCCTGCGTCTTCGACGTCGTGGCCATCGGGCCCGACGGCGACTGGACCGAAGGCCTCGCCGCCTACGGGGTCTTCCGCGACGGCTTCGACGCCCGGGTGGACGGCTAGCCGGGCGTGGCGGCGATCCCCACCCCCAAACGGACGCTGTCGGAGCGATTCTGGGACTGGGCCCGCACCGGCTCGCTGCGCACGTTCTTCGGGTTCGCGGGCGACATCGGCGAAGTCACGCTGTCGTTCTTCGGGACCTTCGGGGCCGTGTCGCGGCTGACCTGGGCCGCCTTCATGGCGGCCTTCACCCGGCCGTGGGAGGTGCGCGCGCTGGTGCGTCAGGTGTACCGCCTGGGCTACCAGTCGCTCTCCGTGGGCTTCCTCACGGCGTTTTTTACCGGGGCCGTGCTGGCCTTGCAGTTCGGCCACAGCCTGGAGCGGTTCGGGGCATCGACCTACGTGGGCAGCGTGGTCTCCACGGCCTTCGTCATGGAGTTGGGGCCCGTGCTGACCGCGCTGCTGGTGGGCGGGCGGGTCGCGGCGGGCATCGCGGCCGAGATCGGGTCGATGAAGGTCACCGAGCAGATCGACGCCATCCGCTGCCTCGGCGCCGACCCCATCAACAAGCTCATCGCCCCCCGGGTCGCCGCCTGCCTCATCGGCATGCCGATCCTCGCGCTCATGGCCGACGTCGTCGGCATCACCGGCGGCGGCATCGTCGCGGTCTTCGAGCAGGGCCTGACGCTGCCGTACTACGCCGACCAGGTGGGTCGCGCGTTGGACCTGGGGTCCGTGGGGCACGGCCTGATCAAGTCCGTCTTCTTCGGCTACTTCTTCGGGATCGTAGGCTGCTTCCAGGGCCTGCAGACCCGAGGCGGCACCGAGGGCGTGGGCGAGGCGACGACCGACGCGGTGGTGAAGACGTCGATCACGATCCTCATCGGGGACTTCGTGCTGGGCAAGGTGCTGCTGCCCTGGCTCTGATCGAGGGCGCGGTCAGCTCTTCGACGGGTCCTTCGCGAGGCTGAGCCGGGCGTCGGGGGCGACGCTGAGCGCGCCCTGCTGGTCTCCGTCGTCCAGCACCGCGAGGGCTCCCTGAGCGGGTCCGAGCTTCGCCTGGATTCGGTCCGCCGCCTGGCTGAGGAGGTTCCGCGTCTCGTTGTCCCGGGCGGTGCGAGCGGCGGCGCGCAAGGGCTGCACCGCGTCCCGGGAGCCGAACTGCCCCAGGGCACGGGCGGCCGCGCGGCGGATGTCGGCGGAGTCGCGCTTGAGCAGGACCAGCAACTGGCGCTCGTGGCTGGGATCGGCGAGGGCGCCGATGGCCTCGATGCGGGCGACGGGGTCGGCGCGCAGATCGGCGGCGATGGCCTGCAGGGCGGCTCCTCCTTCGTCGCCGACGTGGCTCTTGGCGGCCAGGAGGCGCAGCTCCCCGGTGGCCGTGGGCAGCAACTCGGCGGCGAGGCGGGCGGCCTCGGGGTGGCGCGGGTAGGACTGGAACAGCCGCTCGGCGCAGTGACGGCGCACGCCCGGCATCGGGTCGTGGCGGGCGTGGTCGGCGAGGCGGCCGGGCACGTCGGCGCGGGGGAGCGTCAGGGCGTCGAGCAGGCGCAGCAGGCGCTCCAGGTCGGCGGCGGCGCGGCTTGCTTCGGGGCCATCGACCACCAGCCCCGCGCCGAGCCGGCCGTTCCCGACGACGAGCCCGCGCTCCCGGATCGCCCAGTCGAGCTCGCGCCGCACGGGATCGGACATGACCGCGCTGACCCACGCGGCCCGCCCGGTCAGTCGGGCGAGCGCGTCGAAGCCTACGTCGCCCACGAGCACGTCGGGGCCCGGCCAGCCGCTCTCGGGGCGCACGGCGAAGTCCGTGGGGAGGCGACGGCCCAGATCGATGAGCAGCCGAAAGGCGGGCAGATCGACGCCCCCGCGGCGGGGGCTGCCGCCGGAGGCCGTGACCCGGGCGGTGAGGGGGCCCCGGCGCACGACGACGCTGGCGCCTTCGACGTGAGCCCCCGGCACCTGGTCGGCGAGGCTGCGGATGACCCGCGCCCGCGTGCGGCCGCTGGCGACGACGACGAACAGGACGGCCGCGCAAAACAGGCCGCTGACGAGAATCGTGCCGGCGACGCCCAGCATCGAGGGCGGGCCCTAGGGCAGCCGCTCGAGGCGGGTGAGGTCGCGGGTCATGTTCTTCTGGTGGGCTTCCAGGGTGCCGCCGCCGATCTCCAGCAGCTTGGCGTCGCGCCACAGCCGCTCGACGACGTACTCGCCGACGTAGCCGTAGCCCCCGAGCACCTGGATGGCGCGGTCGGCGACGTTCTTGGCCATGGTCGAGCAGAAGAGCTTCACGCCGTCGGAGTCGAGGCGGTTGCCGGCGCTGTCGAGGCTGAGCTGACCGGCGCACGCGTAGACGTAGCTGCGGCCCGCCATGTACTCGGCGTAGGACTCGGCGATGTGGCGCTGGATCTGGCCGAAGCGGTTCAGGGGCTGGCCGAAGCTCGTCCGCTCCTGGGCGTAGCGATTCATGACTTCGATGCTGCGCCGGGCGATGCCCAGGCTCATGGCCGCGAGCGTGAGCCGCTCGAGCTCGAGGTTGCGCATCATGCAGAGCACGGCGCCGCCTTCGTTGCCGAGCAGGTTGGCGGCGGGGAGCCGGACGTCCTCGAAGATGAGCTCGGCGGTCTTGCTGGCGCGCATGCCCAGCTTGTCTTCGATGACCTGGCCGAGCTTGAAGCCGGGCATGCCCTTCTCCACGAGCAGCAGCGAGACGTCGTTGCGGCCTTCGCCGGTGCGGGCGTAGACGAGGAAGATGTCGCCCAGCTCGCCGTCGGCGACGGCGCCGTTGGTGATCCACATCTTGTCGCCGTTGAGGATCCAGTCGTCGCCGTCGCGGACCGCGTGGCTGCGGAGGCCCATGACGTCGGTGCCGGCGCCGGCCTCGGACATGCCCATGCCGCCAACCAGCGCGCCGCTGCAGCTGCCGGGGAGGAACCGGGCCTTCTGCTCCTCGTTGCCGTTCACCGACAGGTTGTTCACGAAGAGCATGGAGTGGGCGAGGTAGGCCAGGGCGAAGCCCGGATCCGACGCGGAGAGTTCCTCGTGGGCGATGACCGCGGCGACGGCGTCCATGCCCGAGCCGCCGTGGTCGGGATCGGCCGTGATGCCCAGGAGCCCCAGCTCGCCCATCTGGTTGAACAGGGGGCGGTTGAACGCCTCGCGGCGGTCGTGGTCGGCGGCCTGGGGCTCGACCTCGTTCTCGACGAAGGAGCGCAGCATGGCGCGCAGGTCGGAGTGGTCGTCGGTCGGGGAGAAGATGTCGGCCATGGCTCGCTCCGGGGTCCGGGGTGGGGACGGGGCCGTTGTAGTTGCGCAGCCGGGGTCGAGGCAAGGCTCGGCGATCCAGGCGGCCGCTCCCTGCACTACAGTCCCGCCCATGGATCCGCGCCTTGTCCTCGCCTCGGGCTCGCCCCGCCGCCGCGACCTGCTGCAACGAGCGGGGCTGCTGTTCGATGTGGCGCCCACCGACGTGGACGAGTCGCCGCGCCCCGGCGAGTCGGCCCGGGCCATGGCCTTGCGGCTGGCCGAGGCCAAGGCGGCGGCAGCGGGCGCTCCCGGTGCCTTGGTGATCGGCGCTGACACCATCGTCGTGCGCGACGGCATCGGACTCGGCAAGCCCGTCGACGACGCCGAGGCCGTCGAGATGCTGCGATCGCTGTCGGGCCGGAGCCACGAGGTGGTGACCGCGTTTGCCGTCCTGCGCGGCGAGGACCGGGTCGTGCGCGCGGTGTCGACGGAGGTCCGATTCCGGCCGCTGACCGAGGTCGTCATCGCCGACTACGTGGCCACCGGCGAGCCCCGGGACAAGGCCGGCTCGTACGGGATCCAGGGGATCGGGGCGATGCTCGTCGAGGGGATCTCGGGGTCCTACACCAACGTGGTCGGGCTGCCGCTGGTGGAGGTGCTCGACGCCATCGCGCAGCTCGGGGGGCCGCGGCGGTGATCGCCGAACGCCTCGACGGGATTCGCGCCGCGATCGTCGCCGCGTGTGCGCGGGCCGACCGGGATCCCGGGTCCGTCGAGCTGCTGGCCGTCAGCAAGACCCACGGGGTGCCCGCGATCCTGGAGGCATACGCCGCCGGCCAGCGCCTCTTCGGCGAGAACTACGTGCAGGCCTGGCGGGGGAAGGCCGAGGACCCCGCGCTGGCCGGCCTCGACGTGCGCTGGCACTTCATCGGAGCCCTGCAGCGCAACAAGGTCCGGTTCGTCGCCGGCCGGGTCGCGATGGTGGAGACGGTGGACCGCCTGTCCCTCGCCCAGGCCCTGGGAAAACGCGCCGCGAGCCCTCCCCAGCGGGTGCTGTTGCAGGTGAACAGCGGCGGCGAAGACACCAAGGCGGGCTGGACGGTCGAGGGGCTGCGCGCCGGGTTCGCCGAAGTCGCCGCGGTTCCGGGAATCGACGTTTGCGGGTTGATGCACATCCCTCCGCCGCGCCCGACGGCCGAAGCCACTCGGGCCGACCACCGCGCGCTGGCGCACCTCCGAGACGAGCTGCAACAGGCCCACGGCGTGGGGCTGCCCGAGCTGTCCATGGGCATGACGGCGGATTTTCCCATCGCCGTCGAAGAGGGCGCCACGCTGGTGCGGGTGGGGACCGGAATCTTCGGGCCGCGGGCGTAGCCGGCCGGGGACGGAGCGCGCGCCCCGTGGGCGAGCTCAGCGCTTGCGCTGCACCACCCGCGCGTTCTTGGTGGGGTGCCGGGCGACGTCGAAGCCGGGGTCCGCTTCGACCAGGTCGACAAGCTTCTTGAAGCCGTAGGTCCGGGAGTCGAAGGCGGGATCGAGCTTCAGCAGCGACGTGCCCAGGCTGCCCAGGAACACGACGCCGTCGTCGCCTTCGAGGTCGTCGAACGCCCGCCGCAGGAGCTTGCCAGCCTCGTTGACGGGGGCCCGCGGCTTGCGGCGGCGCTTTTCGGGCGCGCCGGGCGCATCGGGGGTTTCGGCGACTTCGTCGGACTGCAGGTTCTCGAGGAAGATGAAGCGGTCGCAGGCGCGGACGAAGGCGCGGGGCGTCTTGCTGGCGCCGATGCCCACGACGGTCTTCGCGTCTTCCCGCAGGCGGGAGGCGAGGCGCGTGAAGTCGGCGTCGCTGCTCACGATGCAGAACACTTCGGCCGCATTGGCGTGCAGCAGGTCCATGGCGTCGATGATCAGCGCCGAGTCCGTGGCGTTCTTGCCCGTCGTGTTCTGGAACTGCTGGATGGGGGCGATCGCGAGGTCCGCGAGGACCTTCTTCCACTTCTTGCCGGACGGGTTCGTCCAGTCGCCGTAGATGCGTCGGATGATGACGCGACCTTGCTTGCCGGCCTCTTCGAGGACGCCTTCCGCATGGTCGCCAGAGATGTTGTCGGCGTCGATGATGACTGCCACTCGGGGTTCGTTCATGGCCGCACCCTACGCCAGCGATTTCGGCGCATTGCATTCCTGCGCTACACAATGAAGCCTACTGAAGCTCGCTGGACTCAACAGCACCGATGGGGGACGCTCGCCTTGGAGACACCGTCATGCGCCACCTGATGATCCTGCTCGCCCTGCTCCTCGTCGCCTGCCCCGGGCCCCGCCTCGACGACGACGACGACAGCACCGACGACGACGACGCAGCCGACGACGACGACGCGGCCGACGACGACGACGCAGCCGACG
>Ga0055584_100000521_pt1 | contig 36636 bp, 37 predicted proteins | sample OSDHelmetaG_FD_58716 | JGI IMG/M metagenome (GOLD analysis project Ga0055584, IMG submission 58716) | Pelagic marine sediment microbial communities from the LTER site Helgoland, North Sea, for post-phytoplankton bloom and carbon turnover... | ecosystem: Environmental > Aquatic > Marine >...
TAATTGTAATATATGTGATCATACTTTCATCGAAAACGATGTAATCATTGGCGATAATGTAACTATCAAATGCGGAGTATATCTATGGGATGCAATGCGAATAGAAGACAATGTATTCATTGGACCCAACGCTACTTTCACAAACGACAAATACCCAAGAAGCAAACAAACTCCAACTAAGTTTGCCCCCATCATATTGAAAAAAGGATGCTCGATAGGTGCTAATGCAACCATTCTTCCAAATGTGACAATAGGAGAAAATGCAATTGTTGGAGCAGGTGCAATTGTAACTAAAGATATTCCCGGTGATTCTATTGTTACAAATACCAATGAAATACGAAATACTGACTCTTAAATAGTAAAATGAATAAAGAGACTTTAGATTTATTTGAATGCAATCAGTGCTCCAATGATTTTCATATTGAAGCATATGAGAAGGATTCTAAAAGTTCTATTTTAGAAGGAATAATAATATGCAAAGAATGCAATATTTGGTATCCAATTTATGATGGTATCGCCAATTTCCTGCCTCCACACTTGGCAGACAAATCTAGAAGAGATTCTTTTAGAGAAAAGTGGCAAATTAATTTCGAAGAAACAATCACAGAAACAGATTGCGACTCTTCAAAAGAAAAAAAATTACAAATAGATTTTTTTGACGCTGACACCCATATCTATGATGAAGGCATGGAAAATACACCATTTTGGAAAGCAAATGACTGGAATTGTCTGAGGGAGTGGTTGCCAAAGCTTGGCAAAGGTGATTTGTTACTGGATGTTGGTTGTGGAAGCGGAAGAGCTTCTCTCCCATTTGCAAGAAATGGCGTAAAAGTGATTGGTTTAGATATCTCTGAACAAATGGTTTTACGAGCGAAGAACAAAAGTAAAGAGCAAGGATTAACAGACCATATAGATTACATAATTGGTGATTCAGAGAATTTGCCATTTAAATATAACTCCTTCGACGCTGTCATAGCTTTTGGAGTGTTGCATCATGTTCCTACTCCTCAAAAGATGCTCGATCAAATGAGCAAAGTCTTAAAAAGAGAAGGCATCTATTTTGGTCATGAAAATAATAAAACCATACTTAGACCAATATTCGATTTTCTTATGTGCATCTCTCGGTTGTGGGTCGAGGAAGCCGGAAATCACCCACTAATTTCAAAATCTGAGCTTTCGAATTGGTCAAATAAGGTTGATCTTGATGTAAAAATTAAATCAAGCGTTTTTTTTCCACCCCATCTTTATAATTTGCTTGGCTTTAAAAATGCCAAAAAACTCATTGCTTTTTCAGATAAGATACTAAATCAAATACCATTGGTGAAAAACATGGGTGGTATTTTGATCATACAAGGAAAAAAAACGCTCATTAATTCTGAAACTTAATTATTTAAAATTCTGTTTTTTTATACTTACGATAGCTGTTCTACCGATAAGTGTATATTGTCTTTGGAAGTTTGGAATACATACGCATTTTCAAGAATGGACGGGACGAGGACTGTACCCGGGCTTAGCTTTGGCAAAAGGATTCGATTTATACGAAACACAAAATGGGCCACTAGTTACAATGTATGGCATTGGCATGGCCTTATTTTATTCAATCGCAAGTTTTGGATCTAAACCTACTACCGCTATATGGTTAGCTTATTCCATGAATTTGTGTGGGATAATAATACCATCTTATATTTTAATTAGGGATCTATTTTCTAATCGTAAGGTAACTTTTTCAATAATTTCTATAATTTTCTGTATATCAACACTACTATTGGAAAAATCTACATTTTCTGTCTTGCAAATTCATGCAGATACAGCAGCAATATCATTTATATTAATTGGACTTTGCTTTTTTAAAAATTATGATTTTAGTAGGTCGTATTTATCCCTTTTTTTAACTTCTTTCTTTCTCGTTTTGGCAGTATGGGCAAAACTTCCCACCGTTTTAGTTTTAATTTTTCCGATCCTATACCTACTAATTGAGAGGCGACTAAAAGAATCCTTCATTTTCTTTTCTGCAATATCTTTAACATTTCTACTAGTCAGCACTATATTTTGCATTTTATACGGATTTTCCGATTTGCATTTTTTCGTTCTAGAATTTCCCTCTGGTAGCATGTGGAGTTATCGAAATGATTTGTTCGATGGAACAAATGCTATTCTTTTAAGACACTCATATTTCGAAGGAATTCCCCTACTTTTTCGCTTTTTTGTTATGTATTTAGGTGAGTACTGGTATTTCCTCATTACAACTGTTTCATTGTTTTTCGTTTCATTTAAAGTTCCTATTCGATTAAAATTTTTATCCCGGTCAATTTCTCTATTTTCATTATTAACCTTACCCACATGCCTCGCTCATCTAGCTAGGTTTGGAGCTGTTGAGAATGCACTTATATTCACTAACTTATTTGCAATTATTGGCTTCATCATACTTTTTGTAATTATACTCAATATTGTTTTTGATAAAAATTATGCATTTTTGGTCGTTGGTGCCTTAACATTTTTACTGTTGCTTCCAGTGGTAAGAACAGCGAAAGCACTTCCTTCCACCACCAATGATTCCCCTCATCAACAAGCTTTTAATTATTTAAAAATGGGTAATAGAGATGTGTATTTCGGTTGGTATCCTATTGCTCATTTATTATATTCTGGTGCCAATTACACATCAATAGAAGTCCCAAATTGGGTTGGAATGAATGAACCCAGTAGAATATCCTTCGACATATCTCATATTCCCGAAGGAGCCCAATATATTGCCACATCAAAAACAGGGTATGGTAGTCTGATGTTAAAACAATATTTGGGTGAGCTCACCGAAATTTCTTCGCCTATTGAATTATCTAATTGGCGACTTTACGAAATTGAATTGTTAAAAAAATAATGAAGATTTTAATTACAGGAATTTCAGGTTTTGCTGGTTATCAAATTTCTCTGAAAATTCGTGAGTATGCTCATAATATTCAGGTTGTCGGTTTAGATAATTTATCTCGCAAGGGATCAGAACATAACATTTCACAATTGTGTAATAATGGAATTGAACTAATAAGAGGGGACATTCGTTTGCAATCTGATATCGATTCACTTCCATTAGTGGATTGGGTGATCGATTGTGCTGCCAATCCATCCGTACTTGCTGGAAATGACGGACAAGTCTCCAGCAAACAACTGATGGAACATAATCTGCTAGGAACAATAAATCTTTTAGAATATTGCAAAAAGTACAAAGCAGGTTTAATTTTGTTAAGTACTAGTAGAGTTTATTCTGCTTATGACCTAGCAAAATTACCAGTTGAAGCATTAAAAAACCGCTTCGAAATTAAAAAGTCTGATTGTAAAGAAATATCAGATCGTGGAATTTCAGAAATGTTCCCCACTACATCCCCTATTTCATTGTACGGAGTATCAAAACTAGCATCAGAAGGATTGGCTTTAGAATACTCCAATTCGTTTGATTTTCCTGTCTGGATTAACCGTTGTGGTGTGCTTGGTGGTGCCGGACAATTTGGAAAAGCAGACCAGGGAATTATTTCTTTTTGGATACATTCATACAAAGAAAATAAACCACTAAATTATATTGGTTTTAATGGAACTGGTCATCAAGTACGTGATATTCTACATCCAAATGATCTTTTACCTCTGTTGATAAAACAAATAAATGCAGAGAGTAATTGTGTAGAAAAAATTATTAACATTGGTGGAGGTAGAGAAAATTCAATTTCTTTAAAAGAGTTATCCATTTGGTGTGAAAAAAGATTTGGAATAAAAAAAATTAATTCATCTAATGAAAAAAGGTCATTAGATGCACCATGGATAATAATGGATATCTCGAAAGCAAGAGAGATTTGGCAATGGGAACCAAGTACGAACATCAACGAGATTTTAGATGAAATTGCTAATTTTGCAGAGAAAAACCCTAATTGGTTGAATATGTGTCAGTAACACATAGTGCATTTAAATGGTAAATTTTTCTAATAACAAATCTTTTGTTTATAATGGTAAAGATTTAGAGGCTATGTGCTTTGCTAGAAATTACCATAATTGGATTTATGATAAAATACAATCACAGTTAGGGAATTGTATTGCTGAAATTGGTAGCGGCACAGGAAACTTCACAGAATTTTTACTTAATAATGTAAATGTAAAGATCGATGCATTTGAGCCTTGCGAAAAAATGCATATAAAAAATATTTATAAAAATAACTCTAAAGTAAATTGTATAAACTACAATTTTGAAAACTATTTAAATATTAAAAATGATTTTTATGATTCAGTTATTTTTATAAATGTTCTAGAACATATTAAATATGATTTAGATGCACTTAAAAAAGCGTTTGAAATTTTAAAGAACAATGGAAGTATAATAATTTTTGTACCCGCGCTTAAATTCTTGTACAGTGATTTTGATAAATCTATCGGACATTATAGACGTTATAATAAGAAAAACCTTGAGAATCTTGTAAGTGTTAGTGGATTTAAAATAATTTTTTCGAGTTATTTTGATTCATTAGGTATAATACCATGGTTTCTATTCATGAAAGTACTAAAAAAGCAATTGAGCCAGAAAAACACTATTATGTATGATCAATTAGTTGTCCCACTATTAAGAATAATTGAAAATATAGTAGTGCCTCCTATTGGGAAAAATATCCTGTTAATTGCAAAAAAGAATATTTAAAACATATGAAACTATCTATACTAGTACCTATATACAACGAAGAACTTACAATAAATCACATTATTTCTAAGATTTTGAAGTCTGATAAATTAGGTCTAGAATATGAAATAATACTAATAGATGACTTTTCATCTGATAATTCAAATAAAATAATATCCGAATTGAGCTTTCTGCATTCTACAATTAGGGTATTCAAACACTCTGCGAATCGAGGAAAAGGAGCTTCAATAAGAACGGGATTGTTAAATGCGAATGGCGATATAATTATCATACAGGATGCAGATCTTGAATATGACCCAATGGAATACCCTAAATTATTAAAACCAATAATGAGTGGTTACGCCGATGTTGTATACGGCTCCAGATTTAAAAGTAATCAAGAAACGAGAGTATTATATTTTTGGCATAGAATAGCCAATGGTTTGCTTACTATTATTTCAAATATGTTCACCAATCTTAATCTAACTGATATGGAAACAGGATATAAAGTGTTTAGAAAAGAAATCCTATCTAATATCATAATTAAAGAAAATAGATTCGGTATTGAGCCTGAAATTACAGCTAAAATTTCCCGGATTCCTAAAATAAAGATTTTTGAAGTAGGAATATCATACTATGGTAGAACCTACGCTGAAGGTAAGAAAATTGGCATCAAAGACGCCATTAGAGCCCTATACGCGATAATAAGATATAATGTATTCAAATACTGAAGATAAAAGACTTTTAAATCTTCTAAGCATAATACCACCCTGGTATTTGTTTTACATTGCATACAAGACCGCAATGATTCCCAGTAAAGTTCCAGAATTATTTTACATATATTCATATAATAAAGTTATTGCTTTGTTTTTGATTTTAACTTCTATTTTTATTTACAATAGATTTTTGTTCAAAAATATTTTTAATATCCTAGATAGTTTAAATAATAAACTAAAATTTACTCAAAGAAATCCTTATATTATTTTTTTTATAATTTATTTGTTTTTTTCAATTTTTTCGTTATCGAAGGGATTAAAAGTAGGTGAGGATATTTCTACACAAGTTTTAAGTTCAAAACATTTTTTAGAAGATAAGGTGAACTATCCTAATTTAATTCTATCTCCTAAAATTTCAGATTTAAGTGATAATACTATACATTGGCACGGAAGACCACCTGCAGCAAGTTGGGTAGCATTACCATTTATGAGTGCTGGATTTAGCTTAGGTTATTCTATTAAGATATTTTTGTTTATTATTGGAATTTTAAGTGGAATTGGTTGGTTAAAACTATGTAAAAGACTTGGTATTTTGAGTCATGGTACTCTTTTCATATCAATTTTAATTTCATTATCATTAAGTTTATCATTAAATTATCTTGGAACTCTGAGTATAATATTATTTTGTATTACACCTTGGATGATTATATTTTCTTTAAATATTTCAGATAATTTTTATAGATATAATAATTTTCGGATAATTCTAATTGTTACTTCTTTTTATATATTTTTAGGGTGCTTTTGCTTAATCAAAACATCGGGTATGATTTGTGCATTTACTATTTCAATTATACCTGCCTCACTGTTATTTTTTAAAAAAGAGAATATTCAACATTTCTTTTTAAAAGTAAGTTTTTTGATTTTATTATTTCCTATTATACTTTTACCTTTTTATATTTTATCAAAATATAGCGAATCAATTAATGGCGTATCTCCGAACAAAATGTATGAGACGACAAATTACGATCTACAAAATGAACTTTGGGGGAAGCATTTTATGGGCAGTACACAGGGCTTTCAATCTATTCTAAGTACAGTAAGTGCCCCTGGTTATGCACTTCCTGCAAAAAAATTAATTCATTCATTTAGGGATTTTTTAGTACAATTTAATTTATTTTCTAATTCGTTTGATAAAAAAATGTTAAACTCGCATACTTTTATTGCGAGTATTTTTGGAATGATTTTTTTAAGTTTAATTTTATATATTACTTTAAAAGAACATTACTTAATATCAAGCGAAGCAAAAATCATATTATTAATTTTTTATACTATTCCATTTATTGGCTTAGGAATTGTATCTTACTTCCATAGATTTAACTATTCTTTATATCATACTCATACATTCGAATACAGTATAATTTTATCTTTTCCTATTATAATTATATGGCAATCAATCAAAAATTTTAAATTTTTGGTTAAGATCGCCATTTTTATATGCATGTTACTGCCTCTTTTTAACTCTTTCGATACTATTAATTTTAATTTTGAAAGAAAATTTCAATCATCTACAGATGTTAATAATGGCTTATCTTCACATAGATTTTCTATAGCTATTGATAGAATAGAGGAAGATTCAGTAAATGAACTTGATATTTTATATTTTTTGCCTTCCGGAGGTGCCAGTGACTTAAAATTAAGAACAAAGCTCAGGTCTATTGTAACTCATTTTGCTAAAGATAATGTTACAGCTTCACCTATAGTAAGCAGTTCTAAACCACTTAATGTTTATTGCGCATATGATGCTATACTTAATACGAATGAGAATTTCAAAAATAAAATGAATTTAAAATTTTCTAATGCAAAAAAAGAAATTTTTTATTCCGGTAATATAATTGTGGATAAATTTTCTTTTAATCTCTGAATATAATGTTACAAAAACTATCAGTTATAGTACCAGCCAGGAATGAAGCAGAAAACCTAATTGCATATGTATCTTCTGTTTATAAAACTTTAAATTTATTTAACATTGAACATGAAATTATTATAGTCGATGATGGAAGCACAGACAGCACAAAAGATGTTATTGAGAGTGTAGCTAATGAATTTAGAACAGTTGTTTATATTAAAAACAAGGGCGATAATGGTTTTGGAAGAGCAGTTCGTATTGGTTTAGATTCATTTTCTGGGGATGCTGTTGCTATAATGATGGCTGATTGCTCTGATTCTCCTAATGATTTAGTTAAATATTGGGATATTTTAAATCAAGGATATGATTGTGCGTTCGGAAGTCGATTTATTTATGGTAGTAAAGTTAGTGATTATCCAAAAATAAAGTACTTTATAAATCGTATTGCTAATATTTTTATTAAATATTTATTCAACATTAATTATAATGATATAACTAATGCATTTAAGATGTATAGTAGAGAAACAATTGAAGGTTGCAAACCATTTATTTCACCACATTTTAATCTTACAGTAGAAATCCCACTTAAAGCGATTATTCGTGGATATTCTTGGAAATCAGTTTCAATATCTTGGAAAAATCGTACAAGAGGTGTCGCTAAACTAAAAATTCGTGAGATGGGATCACGCTATTTTTTTATAATAGCATATTTATGGTTAGAAAAGTTTTTTAGTAAAGGTGATTACATGAAAAGATCAGATATTTAGTCTAATAAATTTCTTTTTATGTGTAATAAAGTCTTCAATTTAGTAAAACTTTTTTTATATTTTGTTAAAGAAAAAAGGAAAAATTTTTTCTTTTGTTTTCTTTTTTTTATTTTCTCCCTTTTTTTTACTAAATATTATTTTTTATTCACAAATGAGTATTATCTTCCATCATGTAGTGAATATATCTCTGAATATAAAGCTGATAAAGTATTCCAAAAAAGAATTCTTACTGTATTAGCAGCTAAAGCAATATCTGTTTGTACAAATCTTTCATTAGATCACTCATTAAAAGTAATTTGTACTATTACATGTGTGGCAATTCTCTATGGGTTCAATTTATTAATTCAAAAATTTGTAAACAAAAAGATACATCCTTACTGGAGTTTCTTTGTTTTTATACCAATCGGATGGAATTATATAGTTTTAAACTCAATTTACCACTCGTATGATTTAACTAGTCTTGCTTTTTTCACTTGGGGACTTTTGTTATTCTTAGAAAAAAAATACATTCTTTTTTATTTAACATTTATAATTGGTTGTTTTAATAGAGAATCAACATGCTTTATTTCAATCGCTGTTTTTTCAGTTTTTTTTAAGTTACCAATCAAAATTAGTGTTTTAAATTTATTCAAATTTAATAATTTTATTTTATATCATTTATTTTTTCAATTTTTAATATGGATTTCAATAAAGACATATTTAGAACATTTATTCAGATTCAATCCAGGACAATTCTATGAAGAAACACTTTCAATGATGAATTTTTTTAATGACATTTGGAAAGGGAATCCATCATGGCCATATTTAAATACCGCAACTCTTCTTGGGAATCCACGATGTTATTTAACACTGTTTGCCGGAGTATGGATATTAATTCCAATACATTGGCGATACATACCTACAAATAGTAAACGACTTCTTTGGGTGATACCACCTTATCTTATTGTTGCTATACTTTATGCTAATCTCATGGAATCAAGAGTTTATCAAGAAGTTAATATTATTCTTTCACTAGTAGTTGTGAGTGGATTCGTTAACAGAAAAAATTATATTTATTCTTCATCAAAATGAAAAAGTGGATGATTATTAAATGTGATTATGGCAGAATGGGTAATCGGTTACATACACATGCTAATGCTCTAGCCTGGTGCATTCAAAATAATTACAATCTTCTTAATTTAAGCTTTACTGAATATTCTCATTTTTTTCATGGAAAGCCTGATATTTACACATATTCTTCTGATTTACTTTCATTCTTTTTATCAAAGAATTTTTTAAAGAAACTCCTCTCTAAAATTTGTATGAGTATGAAATGGTTGAACCGTTTCTCCCTTATTTTCACCACAATTCACCGTTCTGATACTGAATGCTTAACAGAAGAAGAATTAAATCATATTAGTAAAAAATCAAATTTTTTTTTAATTGTTAAAGCGTGGGATCTGGACTTTCGATATTCACTTACAAGTGAATCTATACATGTAAGAAGCATTCTTTCACCCAAAAAAAATATATCAGTCGAAAATGCTAAAAACAAAATTCATAAATTAAAATCTAAACATGATTGTATTGTTGGAGTTCATGCTAGAAGAGGTGATTACAAAAACTATCTCAATGGCAAACACTATCATTCTTGGTTTGATTACAAAAACTGGATAATACAATCTAAATCAGTTTTTTGTGAAGCAGGTTATAAAAGACCATATTTTATTGTTTGTTCAGATGATAAAACTGATGAAACTTTTTTTCTAAATCTACCAGTTTACTTAACAAATGAAAACGATCCAATTCATGATTTGCATCTTCTTTCTCTTTGTGATTTTAACTTTGGTCCTCCTAGTTCATTTGGTACATGGATTTCATGGTATGGTAATGTTTCCCGTGCTATCATATCTAAAGGAACTAGAATCTCATCAATTAAGCAATTTACAATCTGCGAATCCTGTTAATATTTCATAAAATGTTTCAAAAGTTAAGATACCTAAAATATTATACTAAAAAATTATTCAGAAATTGGTTTACTGTTGAAAAATCCTATTCACAGCATGGAGAAGACTTGTTGATTAGAAGTATAATACCTGATGGAGTTTCTTCCTTCATTGATATTGGTGCAAATGATGGTGTACTTTTTTCTAATTCATACAAATTCGCAAAGTCTGGTGCACATGGTCTATGTATTGAACCTTCAGGATCTACTTTTTTTAAACTTCGTCTTAACCATTTATTTCATTATAAAGTAAAATGTTTAAAAGGGGCTGTATCAAAAAATAATGGCATGTTACATTTAATTGATAAAGGTTATGAATCAACATTATCTTCTGTAAGTTTTAAAAAATCAAAATATTCAAAAAAGATTAAATCCTTTACATTCGATGAAATCTTAAAAAAATTTCCTTTTTTTACAAATATAGACCTATTAAGCGTTGATGTAGAGGGTCATGAAAAAGAAGTTTTTGAAGGACTTACAAATTCAAAATTTTATGTGAAAGCTATAATTCTTGAAACTGATAAACATGACATAAATAATCTTTTATTAATGCCAGCGTTGTCTGATTATCGAAGTATCTATACAAATGGGTTAAATACAATACTCATTCATAAAAGCGAAAAGCTTAATGAACCTGAAAAACTACCAAAAGGGTTTATTTCATACTAATATAATTAAATTTTTATGAACAATATAGAACCACATTTTTCATATATTTTTAGGAAAATATTAGAATCAATACCTTCTTCAATTAAAGGCGTTTCAAAATTTAAACAATTTTATTTAAATAGATTAAATCTATCAAACAATGGTACAGCTTCACTACCAGGCAAACTAAAGCTAAATGTTGATTTAAATAATATAACTGAAATACCTCTTTGGTTAGGATTATATCCAAGAAATGTGCATAAATTTCTGAAATTAAATATTAACGATAATTGTTATTTTATTGATTGTGGCGCAAATATCGGATTATGGAGTTTACTTGCACTAGGTAATAGACATAAAAGAGGTATTAAGGTTTTAAGTTTTGAGCCTAATAATTTATTATATAAAAGACTAAATGAAACAAAAATGATTAATGCACTTGATGATCAAACTTGGCAAATATCAAACCTTGCATTGTCTAAAGACTCTAAAAGCCGAGTAATGTATGTAAATAATCATGTTCATCAAATAAGTTCAATCAACCCTCAATATATGGATCAATTCTGTGATAAGCGAACAATTGATTGTTGCTCCCTTGATAGCCTTGATCACCAAAAGACTATCACAGGGATGAAGATTGATGTAGAAGGTCATGAAATGGATGTTCTCCTCGGTGGTATTACAAGAATTTCTAAAGATAAACCTTGGTTAGTAATTGAATTTAACCCACATTATACCAGAACAGATTCTTACAATAATTGGAAAGTAACAGAGTTACTTAAAAAGCATGGCTACTGTATTATTAAAAATGATATTTTTAATCAAAACGATTTGGAGATAAAAGACTTAATTTTCGTTCATAAAGATAAAATAAATGAAATCCATTTAAATATAAATTAGTCCTTTAAAATTTAAACGTGATTAAAACTTTTACCACACCAGTTGTTTTTTTTATTTATAAAAGATTACAAACTACTGTAAAAGTATTTGATGTCATAAAGACTATCAAACCGTATAATCTATATCTAATTGCTGACGGTCCTAAATCTAGCAATGATATTATACAATGTAATACAGTTCGTGAATATATTGAGAATAATATCGATTGGGATTGTAAGTTTAACAAAATATATTCAACATATAATTTGGGACTTGCAAAAAGAATTTCATCTGGTCTAGATCAAGTTTTCGCAGTAGAAGAAAGTGCTATTATTCTTGAAGATGATACTTTACCAGACCAAAGTTTTTTTTGGTTTTGTGATGAGTTGTTAAGACATTATTCAAAAAATGAAAGAATTTCTCATATTTCTGGTTGCAATCCCTTTAAAAAAGTCTGGAAATCCGATTTTTCTTATGATTTTTGTTCAATAATAAATATATGGGGTTGGGCCACTTGGAAAAGAGCGTGGATGAACTTCGACTTGAATATGACTAAGTGGGCTAATATAGATAAGAAACAATTTTTAAACACATGGTGTCATAGTACTTCTCAAAAAAAGGGAGTTAAAAAAATGTTTGACTTACATTGCAATAACCCTGACCCATGGACATGGGATTATCAATGGATTTTTTCATGCTGGAACTCTAACTCGTTAGGTATTATACCGCGAATAAATTTAGTTTCTAATTTAGGGATTGGCCCAGATGCTACAAATACTAAGAGTAATATTATTGAACCGATTTATCCTAGAAATATAGAATCAATTTCATTACCACTTAACCACCCAAAATTAAAAAGAAACCTATTACTTGAGAAGAACTATTTAAAATCCACAGTTCCTTCTTTATATAGAAGAATCAAAATAAATATAAAATCATTTTTAAAACATTTAATATAGGTCTAATATTTATTAACCCTAAGTCATATGAATAATCGAACTGAACTTTTAAACTCAATTTTATCACAGCATTCAAAGATCAATTATTTATATATCGGTGTTATATATTGTGATAATTTAATAATATGACAAATAACGATAAACTTTACTTAAAAGAAGCGATACTAAATGGTTTTGTAAAAAAAAATTGTTTAGAAGTTGGGAGTGCTTTAGAATGGTGTTCCGTTGTACCATTTCTTAAGAAATATAATATAGATGCATCAGGTCTAGATATTGTTAATGGTAAATATGTAAATTATATTATTAATTTAGAATTAAATCGCAATGTAATTGAAAAAGTTGTCAACAAAAGTTTCGATACCATTATCTGCTTTAATACCCTAGAGCATGTTTTCAATCCAGTAAAAGTGTTAGAAAATCTAACTAATATGTTAAATAAAAATGGTACACTCTTAATCAGTACCCCAGTAATGTGGCCCATACATGGATACCCATCAGACTTTCATCGACCACTTCCGAATTTCTATGAAGAATTTGCTAAAAGATACAATTTTGAAATTTTTCCAGAATACTTTCAATATTTAGGTTTTGGTCCGATATCAAATTACAGAGGAGAAGGTAAAACTGGTTTTCCAACGCCACTTCACCATGGTTTTAAATTTATGAAGGATAAATTAATACATAAAATATTTAATACTTTTGGGCGTGAATATCTTTACCCAAATCATTTAGCTATAGCTATTACACTTCGTAAGATCTAGTTAAGTGACTCTATCTTGTGTAATCATAGCTTATAATGCAGAAAAAACTCTTAGTATTTGCATCAAATCTATTCAAGAACAAACAGTTCCACTACATGAAATTATTTTAATTGATGACAATTCAAACGACGAAACTGTTAAAATTGCTAAATCATTAAATTGTAAGATTTTTAAAAATTCCAAAACCCGTGGTCGTGGATATTGTAGAAATAAAGGTGTAAAAGTTTGCAAAACAGATTTGATTTTATTTTGTGATTCATCTAATTATTTGCCCACCAATTTTTGCGAAAAAGCACTAACTTATTTCAAGTCTGATTATCCAAGTGCAATATTTGGGAATATAAAAAACTGCCCTAACCTCAACGATGTACTAAGCAGATGGAGAGGACGACACCTCTTCAATGAATGTGATTACTATCATAATGATGTAATAATTTCCTCCACATTAATAACATATGCAGCGATTCTTAGAAGAAAAGATGTCATTTCAGTTGGCAATTTCAAAACAAATTTAGTACAATTCGAGGATTTAGATCTAGGAAAAAGATTAATTGCACATAATTTTACAATCCTATCTCTACCATCCTTAATTACCTTTTCATGTAGATCTGAAAGTATAGCGACTATTTGCTCACGTTATAACAGATGGAATACACTTAATCTTGATAAAAAAAGATTAACACCGATTATGTTTTTCAATATTTTAAAATCATCTATACGGATATTTTTTGTTAAGGATTTACATTCTCGTGACTTATATTGTTGTTTATTTTCTTTGTTTTTTCCAATAATCTTTCTAATAAACAGAATTGTTTTTCCCAATAATTTTAATAAGTGAGCACTAATGTAGTCATCATCATACCTGTCTACAAGAAATACCACTCCTTAAATTTATCAGAATTTAAACTATTCGAACAAATCAAAACTGTTTTTAAGAACCGAGAAATAACTATTCTGTTACCGGAAATACTGGAAAAAGATTGGAAACAAAATAGTGGTTTTAAAACTATTTGTTTCAAGAACTTTTACTTTAAAGACAAGTTTTCGTATAGTAAATTACTTTGCCGGAAAAAATTCTATGAATCTTTTTCGGATTTTGAGTACATTCAAATAATTCAATTAGATTGTTGGATTTTTAATGATCAACTTAATTATTTTACAAGTCTTGGTCTCGATTATATTGGTGCACCTTGGATGGTAGGTGGATTGGAGTGCAAACCACAAGAAAAACTATGGAAGGTAGGAAACGGAGGGTTTTCACTTCGTAGGGTTAAAACCTTTATTTCTCTTCTGGATAAAATTGAAAATACTTTTATTGGTAAAAGACCCGTCTTCGAATTTAAAGCCGTTGGGATCAAATCATTCCTTAAAAATGCAGGTTTTAAAAATAATCTCAGATATTACCTAAAAGACCCTCCTGGAGAAGATATTTTTTGGAGCCTATACATACCATTAATTTTCCAAAAAGATGAATTCAAAATTGCAGACCCTATCACTGCAGCACATTATTCTTTTGAATCGCTACCTGATTTTCTATTCAAAAACATTACCACCTGCAAACTTCCTATGGGATGCCACAATTGGATGAATAATAATCCCAGATTTTGGAAAAAACACATTAATTATTGAAGAAAATCGCTGTATTACATCCTTATCTAGAACATAGATTAAATGAATTAAACAGGGGTCTATATCCAAGGCAACATCTTTGGGGACTAGATGGGCTTAAAGAAGATCCAAGCTTTCAAGTTTCCCTTATTGATACTGGACAGATAAAAATAAATAAATTACTTGAGAAATTCTTAAATAAGATTCTCTTTAGGTCTCAATCAAACATTAGAAATGAGCTTGCCGCAATTAAGGCTTCCAGAAAGTCTGACTTAATATACTCCGTATCTGGTCCTCTTGGGCTTAGAAACTTTTTCCACAGTAACACCAAACTCGTCTCTTGGGTGTTTCAATATTACAGGGATAAAAGGCTTTGCCTTAGACATCCTTATTCCTTTAAAAATCTTACTTCGCATAATGGTTTCCTATGCCTTACTCATTTAGCCCAAAGTTCATTCTTAAAATTTGCAGAATCAAAATTTGTTCCATGGTGCATTGATTTAGATTTTTTTGACGGTCTGCCTCCTAAACGAAAACCCAAATCGAATTTCTTTCTAGCATCAGGCAAAACTGGCAGGGATTACAAAACTTTAGTTAATTCCGCTAAAGATACAAAAGCAGAAATTAGGATAATTGGACCTAACTCTCAAAGACCTAAGGAACTTCCTGACAATGTAAATTGGATTGAAACCTCCATTAATCCACCTGATCAAGCAATTGATTATCCAACCTTAAAAGAATGGTATGCTCAATGTTCTGGAGTTTGTATTCCCCTATCTGGAGATGCAGACGATACATGTGGGTACACAAATATGCTAGAAGGTATGGCGATGAAAAAACCTGTGCTAATGACGCGTTCAGGCAGCCTGCATATTGACCCAAAATCTAGAAATTTTGGTATCCTTATTGAACCAAAGGATTCGCAAGGTTGGGCTAACGCGATGAATCACATAAAAAATCATCCTATCTCCACAAGATCATATGGCGAAACCGGAAGAAAAGTTGTAGAAAACGAACTTACAATTAAGAGATTTAACCAAGATATTTTGCAGTTTGTTAAGAGTCTAATTTCCCAAAAATGAACCCGTTTTTTAGTGTAGTAATTCCTACATACGAGAGACCTAACGATTTGAAGGTTTGCCTAAAATCCTTATGCAAAGAAAATCAAATTTCCTCGCCTTCCTATGAAATAATTGTTTCGGACGATTCAATTTCAAGTGCATGCCGAGATATAGTAGAAAAGGATTTCCCACAAGTTTTGTGGGGTAAAGGAAAGCAAAATGGGCCAGCAGGAAACCGGAATGCCGGAGTGACAAGGGCGACAGGTGATTGGATAGTATTTTTAGATGATGATTGTATTGCACAAAAAGGATATTTAGCGGCATTTGCCACTGCTATTAGGACCAACACAGATGTGCTTGTGTTTGAGGGAAGAATCTTTGCAGATAGACCAAGAAAGACCTGGGCGGAAGGTTGCCCGGAAAATGAACAAGGTGGAATGCTTTGGACGAGTAACCTATGTGTAAATCGAAATCTATTCAATGAAATGGGGGGATTGGACGAACGCTTTGCCATTGCGTATGAAGATGTTGACCTTGCCCTTCGTTTCAAAAAACAAAATATATCTACGGTTTTCGTATATTCTGCCGGAGTATGTCACCCATGGAGAACACTGAAAAACCAAGGAAAAAACTGGAAGAAAAAAGGATACGATATTCAAGAATTATTAATCTTTTTGGACAAGCACCCCGAGCAGTACCCTAACCATTCTGCCAGCATTTTTGTAAGGAACGCATTACGAGGTATGCTTAAAGAACTACCGAGAGGAATCATTGAATTTGGCGGAAGAGGAAGTCTGTTTAAAATCTATCGTATCGTACAAAGCATTCAGTCCGCATTGGCTGTTAAGTGCTGGATGCTATCCCAGAATGAATCTCAATAAAAATTATAGTAAAAACTACTATGAACGCAGGAGTAATCTCTCTTTCACTTCTGCCAAAAAAACACTGCGATATTTGAAAAAAGTCTACGATTTTTCCTCGGTCGTTGATTTTGGTTGCGGAACTGGGACATGGTTAAAAGTTTGTCAAGAAATCGGATGCACAGAGATACTCGGGTTAGATGATTATACTGAAGAAAGTTTACTGGAGATACCGAAAGAAAACTTTATGAGAAAGAACATAGGCGAGCCAGTTCAACTCCAAAAGAAATATGACCTAGCAATTTCTTTGGAGGCGGCTGAGCACCTCGGTGTGGATTGTTCCGAAAATATCGTCATAAATCTTGTTCATGCAAGTGACGTTATTCTCTTTTCTGCGGCACTTCCCGGGCAAGGTGGCACTAACCATGTAAATGAACAGCCTCCGAATTTTTGGGCTACAAAGTTCAAAAAGCATAACTTTGTTCAGTACGACTTTCTCCGTTCTTTGATTTGGGAAGAGGATGAGGTTGCCTGGTGGTACAAACAAAACATTTTTCTATACATCAATGAGAATTCTCAAAATAAGATCGGCCTTCCAGATCTTGGTAATGACCTTAGTTTTAAGCATATCGTACATCCGGATTGTTTGAATTCAAGAATTCAAGAACTGGATCTAGACAACGCCTCGATCAAAAATCTGCTCAAAGCCGTTGTAAAAAACGCCCTCCGCAAATTGCCTTAAGGAAGTAATCAAGGCATTCAAACAAAAAAACATAGTTTTTCTCACCAAAACCAGCTGGGACTACTATCTGCATCCCTACAGAACGCTCTATGCAAAAGAAATAGTTAAGTGTGCAAGAGCAGTTTATTGGATAAACGAACCCAGTAGGAACCCCCTTAAATTACTCAAGCGTTTATTTGCCAAAAAAGAAAATACTGGAGGAGTAAAAGTTTATGACCCTTTTTTACTTACTCCCACTCTTTCTAATCTCAACGCCCTGAATTCTTTTCTCCTACGCATACAATTGTTCTTACTTTGCGGTTTTTTAAACAACAAGAAGACCATTCTTTGGTCCGTTTATTGTTCTCATGCAAAAGTAATAAGGCACTTCAAAAATACCTTTAAGATCTATTGGCCTGGAGATCTGTTTAATCCGGAAAAAGAAAGGAGTGAACTTACAGATTACGATATTATCATGCCTTTGACCGAAGACAAACTAGAGCGATTAGAGGGGATTTATCAAGGAAGGACATTACTCTCACATACGGGTTGTGATTGGGAACTCTTTGAGCGGACCTATCAACAAGAAAAATCATTGACCCTAAATTCCCAAAAAAACCAAAGAAAAGTCATCGGATATGTTGGCAATCTTTCCGCTAAAAGAATTGATTTTAAATTAATACAAGCCCTGGCCAACAAGTTGGAAGATGTAACAATTGAACTAGCTGGTCCTATTGAAAATGATCCTCAGAGCCTATTCTGGATTAAGGAATTACAGCTCTGTCCGAATATCAAATTACTCGGAGAAATTTCCTACAAAAAAGTCCCACAGGTGATCTCTCAGTTTGATGTCGGCATTATTCCTTACCTTCTAAATGAATTTAATTTAGGTACGAATCCCAACAAATTTTATGAATATTCTGCCATGGGCATACCATGCGTCAGTTCCAACCTTCCGTCCCTGACTAAATTCTTACCTAATATTAGAATCGGGCAAGATCTCGAATCCTGGAGTTCTCTAATTAAGGAAACATTAGTAGAAAACAAAGAAAGAGCCGAGGTTCTAAGAAAGATTTCCTTTGATGTATCACCGCAAAGGGCGTTACCAAAAATTAGTAATTCCATCTTGGAACAAGTAAATTGAATTTAACCTTATGGTTTCTATTCTAAAAACATTAAAATATAGATTTCTGGAATGTGGCGCTAAAATATTGGGATTTTTCAGTAGTAGTTCCTTAAGGTTTGGTCCACCCAAAGGTTATTATCTTTCGGCAGAAGAATACCTCTCCCAAAACCCATCAATGGGAAGAATTAAAACGCTCTCAGCCGATCCCAATAAATACCTTCTGGCAATTAAGAAAGGAAGGATTTGCTTAAATCCATGGGCGTTTATTACCGCAGACGACAAACTTCTTTTCAAAGAATCAAATTGTTACAACACGAAGCCTCGTAAACATTGGGTATTCAGGTCCTTGAAACTTCCAAAAGTAAAAAAGATTTCGGGCAAGGTATTGTTTTTGAGTGCAAGAACTAACTACTACCACCTAATGATTGATGAGCTCAGTTTCTTGAATATGGTATGTGAGATTGGATTAAAATTGAATTCCTTCGACTATATCGTATGCGAGAAGCCAAATTATCCTGCTGCTCAAACAATTTTTAAGATTTGGGGCATTTGCAAACATAAGATTATATCCCTTGATGGGCACAAACACTTGCAATGTGATTGGCTTTATTTTGGCGGAGGAGATCATGCCTTATCCAAGGAAGCTATATATATAACCTTAGAAAAATTAAATCATTGCTACAATATACCAATGGAATCTAAGGGGACAGGCAAGAAATGTACCGTAATTATAAGACCGCGCACACGTACCCGTAGATGGTTGAATGAAAAAGAATGTTTGAGTAAACTTAAAATGTTGGGCTTTCAAGAGGTTTCCCTGGATACAAAATCACTCGGTGAACAAATGGAAATACTTGCAGAGACAAAAATACTTGTAGCGGTACACGGGGCTGCACTAACAAATATAATTTTTATGAGACCAGGAACAAGGGTGATTGAAATAAGATACAAAAAGCAAGGCGGTGACTACAGCTCAGCTTCATGTTACGAAAGACTTTCTGAGATTATTGGAATAAACCATAAAATCTTACAAAGCGATGGTGTGGAAAGGCTTGAGTTCAAAGGAAGATCGATTGAAGATGCTGATCTGATTATTAATTGTGATGAACTCATTAAGCTAACCAAAATATGAGAACTCGAATGGAAGATAGAGTTAATGGGCTTGATACTCTTCGATTCCTAGCTGCCTGCTGGGTCATAATGGGACATTGGGGACCTATTCCCATTACCGTTGGATACTCCAACGATAGTTTAATTACTAAATATGCAAATGGATTTTATACGGGATTTTTTAGTGCACCTGCGGCGGTAATAGTTTTTTTCGTAATAAGTGGATTTTGTATACATTTCCCATATAGAAATAAGTTTATTGTAGAATATAAATCATTCCTACCTTCAAGATATGTTAGAATTATAATACCTATAGCAGTTACCCATTTTGTGGACATTGGTCTAAACAGAGATATTAATGAATTTTATAGGATAATTGGATGGTCTATTTTTGCGGAACTTTGTTATTACACGGTTTACCCTTTACTGCATAAATTGTCGAAGATCATTTCATGGAGGAAACTATTTTTCATTTCATGGATTCCAGTTTTTTACTTATGGAGTAAAATTAGTTTATCTTCGGTAAACTATCCATCTTTTAATCTCCTTGGTAATACTTTCTTAGGGTTACCATGCTGGATACTGGGTGTAATGTTAGCAAACGACTTTGATAATTTTAAAAATGATAATATTAACAAATTGCAAATATGGTGTTGGAGAATTTTCATTGTTTTTCTAGGAGGAATATTACACCATCTTGCCCTTCAACTTATAATAGGCCAACCCTTTACACTGAATTTCTTTGCAATCATATGTTTTTTTTGGATAAAAAAAGAGATTCTATACCAAAAAAGTAAAGGCAAACTAACCTTTCTTGAAAATTTCGGAAAGTGGAGTTACTCCCTGTATTTATTACACAATACGATACCATATATATTGCAAAAATATAGTTTTCCTTTTTTTGGTTTTGTATCGAATTGGTTAATATATTTCCTTGTAACAATCACTTCTTCATACATTTTTTATATTATCATAGAAAAGCCTTCTCATAACATTTCAAGAAAGATAAAAGAACTGTTAAGTAATGAAAGAAAATCATAAACTTTCAATCAGCATTGTACTCCCATGCTACAACGAAGAAAAGTCCATTGGGAGAACCATTACAAAAATCTCTGATGTGCTAGAATCAACTAATCTTCTGGAATACGAAATAATTTTAGTTGATGATGGTTCTACTGATAACTCATATCCAGAGGCTATCAAGTTTAAAAGTGATGTAACGATATTAAGGCATGAGAAAAACATGGGTTATGGCGCTTCAATAAAGACAGGTATAGGTAAAGCAAGATTCGAATGGATATGCATAACCGATATTGATGGCACTTATGACTTCGACCAATTCAGAGATTTATTAAAGCACACAAAGAATAAAGACATGGTTGTTGGTGCAAGAACCGGTAATTTCGTACAATATTCTAAACTGAGAGCTATACCTAAATTTTTTTTAGTTAGATTTGCATCTTATCTTATAGGAAAAAAGATTCCTGACCTTAATAGTGGATTTAGAATTTTTAAAAAGAAAAGGTGTCTAGAGTTTTCAAAATTTTATCCAAATAAATTCAGTTTTACTACGACAATAACAATGCTTTTTTTATCAAATGAATTCAATGTAAAGTTCGTACCAATCGATTACTATAAAAGAACTGGTAAATCTAAGATAAATCCAGTAAATGATACATTGAACTTCTTTTCACTCATAATAAAGATTGGGATGTACACAAATCCATTAAGAGCATTTTTTCCAGTAATATTTGCAACCTCGGTGGGTTTAATTGCTAGTTTATTTTATGATATATTTTTTATACAGAACTTAACCGACAAGTCTCTACTAATATTTTTCTTTTTAATTAATTTGTCCTTTTTTGCACTCGCAACTGATATGCTGCGAAAACTAATTGCATCAAATGTTAAAAAAGAATAATAAATTTTTTTTATTTCTTTTACTTTCCTCTTTTAGTTTTTTATCGGGAAATATTTTAAACATATTTTTCATAGAAATTACACGTATTGATAAAAGGCTTTCATTTTTTATCACATACTTGATTTTATTTTTTTTAAATTATAGTTTTTGTAAATATAAAATCTTTAATGTTAATTCAAATTTCAATCTTTCCATAAAAAATTTTTTTGTGATCACTGGATCTTTCCGATTACTGGAGTACCTACTTTCACTAATATTGTTAAACAATTCAAATCTTCATTATTTAATATTATTAAACATTACAACTTTTACTTTTGTAATTACAAAGTTTTTCATTTTGAATAAAATAACTAGATAATAATGAACGAAATAAAGGACATAGAACTCTTTAATAATATAAGTAAAAAATATATTTTTAAGGATATCAACCCCTGTTCATCAATTGCCAGAAAGCAAAGATTAAATAGAAGTATTTCCAATATTAGTCTTTCAAATAAAAACATTCTAGAAATTGGTTGTGGGGCTGGTTTTACTGTGAAATATTTAGATAGTAGTTATAAATCTTATACTGGCATCGACTACTCTAATGAATTAATAGATTATGCGATTGATAATTTCAAGGGAGGCAAAGTTGATTTTCAATGTATTAACGCCAATAAAATTGAATTTAATAAAAAATTCGATATCATTATTGCTATTGGCGTTATACATCATATGGATAAACCAGAATCTATCGTTCAAATTATACTAAATTATTTAAAAGAAGATGGAGTTTTTGTAATAAATGAACCAGTAAAGGAGTCTATTTTCTTAAGATTATTAAGGAAAATCAGGAGCAATTTTGACTCAAATTATTCTTCTGACCAAACATTTTACACAAAAAGAGAATATATTAAAATTTTAAGTTCAAAAAATTATTGTATCGATAAAATTTTTTATCAAGGGATTTTGTCTACACCATTTGCAGAAGTTATATTTAAAAATAAAATATTCTATTATCTGTGCTTTTTCTTAATTTTAATTGAAAATATTTTAGAAAGAAATTTTAGTTTTTTTACAAAATCTATCTCATGGAATATTGTTCTTCATATAAAACATGTAAATGAAAAGAATCTATAAGTTTTTATTCATCATTTCTTTTTTTACCTCAATAATCATTCAAGATGGCGACTTTTCCACAGGGGACACAACCCAAAGATATCAAATCACTAAATCCCTATGGACGGATGAACCACAGATTGATACATTAAATTTTCCTTTCGGTCTTTTGGGACGAAACGGTGAAAGGCACTATTGGTTTGGAGTTGGTCAAAGTCTCGTGATGATCCCAAGCGATATTGTTGCCAAATATTTTGTTGATATTTTTGATTTGCAAGAACCTCTATATTCTAAAGTCAGAATTGCTCTTGTTTGTTACCTTACTTTTCCAATACTCACTGCGTTAGCTGTTACTGTATCCTTCAAGGTTTTGGTTTTATTGGGATTTAGTTTGTTGCAATCGACTGTAGGTTCATTGTCGTTATTATTTTGCACCTCATTATTACCTTACACGCAAATTAATCACGAAAACAATCTTATCGTACTTCTAACTTTATTATCCTTATTTTTCATTTTGAAATGGATAAAGTATCAAAACAATCATTACTTATTTCTTTCTTACTTTTTTATGGGATTTAATTTTCTTACAAGACTTACTACTATTTTTGATTTCTTAATGATAAGTACTTTTGTTTTCTTATATTATTTAATTAATTTTCGTAGTGGAATTATATCTAAATCAGTACTAATAAAAAAAATAAGGGATGTATTTACTATAGCATTTCCTACTTGCTTGCTATTTGTTTTTTTTGAAAGATGGTATAACTGGTCACGCTTTGGTACATGGACCAGAACCTATCAGTCTATTTTAGATGAGCAAGTACCGGGTTTATTTCAAGCGATTGACCATTATGGAGGTTTTTTTACTCAACTTCTAAATTTTTTGTTCAACTCCGACTTTTCAATTTTTTTATATGACCCTCTCTTGATTTTACTCATGTTTGTTGTTGTTCTTAAGTTTAAAAATTTTGACTTTCAATTAAAAGTCTTGGTTTCTTCTATTATAATTTTTCTGTTTGCATATATTATTTTTTACTCATTCCAACCTTTTAGAATATCATGCTGGGGTAACAGGTATCTCATGGGTTGTATTAATATTTGTACTTTATTTGCGTTACCATTGTCTTTAAAATTTAGTAACAGAATTATCTCAATCAAGTGGATTGTTGTTTTCTTTGCTCTTTTGGTTCAGTTGCTTTCCATTACCAAACATTTTAGACTCGAGATCTTGCAACAAAGAGAATCATTAGATCATTTGCCTGTTCTTTATTTACGATTTTTAAATTTGTTCAATTTTTCAATAAGTGATTATCAAGAGGCAGGACTTAGTTACAGTATTATCGCTGAACGCGAAATAACTTTAAACTTTATGCCCTTTTTAGTTTCAAAGTATTTTCCATACTACATTCAAAATACGATTTTATTTATTTGGTTTGGCTTACTTTTATTTGTATTAATCAATCTTTTTTTCCTGTTTCATCATCTTAGAAAAAGTTATTGACTCCAAAAACAGTTTTTTTGTTTTAAGAAACAACGACTTAGGAGATGTTTTGGTAGCCACTCCTTTGATAAAGGGGCTCAGAAAAAGTTTCCCCAACGCAAAGATTGCCTTGGGAATTGGCGATTGGGCCAAACCCCTTATCGAAAACAATCCACTCCTAGATGAAGTCATTTCCTGCAATGCTCCTTGGCACAACAAACAAAACTGCAGGTTTCCGGCAAATTCCCCAAAGACCTTCCTGGAGGGATTGTTATATGCACTGCTTTCAAGAGAAGCTGGATATTTAACCAAGAAAAAGTTTACTCATGGGATTGACGTACTTGGCAGCCGACAAGGTGCTTGGCTATTACGAAGAGCAAAAATTCCCAACCGATATGGGGTCAAAAGCTATGCTGGCGGTGACAATTGGTGTCACCATTGCATACCCTTCAAGGAAGATTTGAAAGTTGCAGAAGCTGCCCTTAGGTTCCTTCCAATTCTAGGTTCTGACGCAGTAATTGAACCGAGGCCCGAAATCTTTCTCCATGACCGTGAGATTTCTACAGCCGAGAGCCAATGGGGGCCAAGAAATTCATCCAAAAAGAGAATCGTTATTGCTCCTGGCGGTGGATTCCCGGAGAAATGCTGGGGAGACGAAAACTTTACGGAGTTAACTAAATTGCTCCTAGCAAATACAGGTTTTATTCCATGCATTGTCGGTTCGGAGGAAGACAGGAGCAGGGTCAAGGTTGAACAAACCAATAAAATCAAGAATTTTTGCGGCAAATTAAGCCTTAGGCAATCTGCTGCTTTGGTTTCAACAGCAGATTTCGTTGCCACCAATACATCGCTTTGCATGCACTTGGCAGGAGCTTTTAAAATCCCATCTCTTACTCTTTTGGGAGAATGGTACGATAGTGCCAGTTTACATCATAAGCAATGGGGATACCCCGAAGGTATTGTTATGGGAAAAGAAAAGTTAGCCAATAGAACAATTATTACCACCGTTCAGGAGGCATACAAAATAGTTGTAAACTCGAGAGATTTTAAAACTACTTGATCAGTTGAAGGCGTGCTTAATTTCTGGACCGTACAAACCGGGAAAATGCGGAGTTTCTGATTATATTAAGCTTCTGTCAAAAAAGCTAGAATGTCTTGGTATCTCGGTCGAGCGAACTAACTTTGCTCAAGATCGTTCATTCTCTAATGAAAACTGTGCTTTGCCCAAAGCAGACATTTATAGCGTGCAATTCGCCCCCTATGCCTTTTCATGCTCTGGGTTGAGTAGCAGATCATTGATTAATTTGACTGAATTGCTCTGTAATAAGGCAGTCCACATCAACTTTCATGAAATATGGATAGGAGCATATCCCAATGCACCATGGAAGGAGAAATTCATTGGGTGGAGGCAAAAAAAGGAAATTTTGAAGTTTTTAAAGATGGTAAATCCACGTTGCATAACATGCTCAAATTCAGCCGCGGTGGATCGATTAATTCAATCGGGTATTCAGGCAAAACACTTGTACCTCTTCGGAAATGTGCCCTATGCTCCTTCTGAAGATATTTCGGCTTCCAGCAATCTGCGAGTTGCCATTTTTGGAACTCCTTATGAAAAATTCCCCTACAATCTTTTGACAGACAAACTTGAGGAGATTTCAACCTCATTGAAAAAACCCGTTGAATTAAGAGTAATTGGAAGACAAAGGGTAAATGAAGGACTTCATCAGATTCGCAAAATATCCAAGGAATGGAATTTTTCACTTTCCGAGACTGGAGAACTTTCGACACAATCGATTTCCATTGAACTGCAAAGCTGTGATATTGGTTTATGCACCACCCCCTATGATGTTTTAGGAAAAAGTGGAACCGCTGCAGCAATGCTGGAGCACGGTCTGCCGGTGATTGCCTTTGATGACGGAGATACCCCAACCGAAAAACTCTTTTGTTTCGAACAATTCTCAGATCAGGTATTCCTGCTCGAAGACCACGAATTTATACCTCGTCTACTTGATTTCATGCAAAAAAAGAGGAAACCTTTTTTCGATGGAGTTGCACATACTACCGAAGAAATGTTACGGATATTGAGTTGAAACCTAAAAAACAGAATAATCCTTACCAAAATCCTTGGCCCATTTGGTCTCACATGGTTTTAACCATTTGGAAAATCAGTTGGCTACTTTTCTGTTCCTGGACCCCAAAATTCCTAAATCCTTGGCGTTTACTAGTTCTTAAATTATTTGGAGCAAATATTTCCGGGATTCCTTTTGTTCATGGTACTGCAAGAGTTCAAATTCCATGGAACTTAACCATGAAGCATCGTGCCTGCTTGGGCGAACATGCCAATGCCTATTCCCTCGGAAAAATAAAGATTCTGGAAGGAGCGACGGTCGCTCAGGAGTCTTACCTCTGCACTGGAACCCATGATTTCAATGACCCGAGCCTACAACTCATCACGAAGCCTATCACAGTTGGAAAAAATGCTTTCATCGGAGCACGGGCGATGATTCTTCCTGGAGTCTGCATCGGAGACAAGGTAATCGTCGGGGCAATGTCAGTGGTTTCCAAAGATATACCCGATCATCAAATCGTAGCTGGTAATCCAGCCAAAAAGATTGGAGAAAGAACCACAAGTTGAGAGTAAACATATCCAATAAGAAGATACTCATTACCGGGGGCCTTGGCTTTATTGGTTCGAATTTAGCCCGCAAGTTAATTGAGCATGGAAACTTAGTCACAGTGGTGGACAGTTTAATTCCTGAATATGGAGGGAACCTAAGAAATGTTCATGACATCCAGGAGAAGATTACAATTAGCTTATCCGATGTGCGTGATGTTGCAGCGATCAATAATTTAATCAAAGGACATGATTATCTCTTCAACTTAGCGGGCCAGACCAGTCACCTGGACTCGATGAACGACCCGATGACAGATTTGGACATCAATGCGAAAGCTCAATTATCTATTTTGGAGGCCTGTCGGAAATGCAACCCAGATATTCGTATTGTTTTTGCCAGCACTCGCCAGATTTATGGAAAACCCAAATACTTGCCGGTGGATGAAAAACATCCCCGTCACCCGGTAGATGTAAATGGAATTAACAAAATTGCCGGTGAACAGTACCATATACTCTATCAAGAAGTATATGGCATTTCATCCTCCGTTCTTCGCCTAACCAATACCTATGGACCCAGGATGCGTATTAAGGATGCAAGACAAACCTTTTTGGGCATCTGGATAAGAAACTTAATAGAAGGAAAGCCAATTCTAGTCTTTGGCGATGGCAAACAGCGCAGGGACTACAACTATGTTGATGATGTTTTGGATGCCTTACTCATAGCTGCTACCGAGGAAAATGCAGTCGGCAAGGTCTATAATTTAGGATCTATCGACCCGCTCTGCCTAGAGGACACTGCAAAGATTATGTGCCAAGAGATCGATGGTAGTGATTACCAAATGATCCGTTTTCCGGAAAACAGAAAGGCTATCGATGTAGGAGATTTCATATGCGATTCCAGTTCATTTTCTAATTCTTTTGGGTGGAAACCAAGGATCTATTTCCATGAGGGAATATCTAAAACAATCGATTTTTTTAAGAGGGAAATCAGCCATTATGTATGATTTGTTTGAATTGATTTTAAATTTTTAATAATGTGCATTTGTTTACACCAGTAATTTAGTAACATTATAAAAGTATTTTAGAAAATCTACTAAAACAGTCCGTGAATTTTTTAGCTGTAACAAAAAATTACCAACCGAAATTTGGGATAATCCTCTCCTCTGTTCACATAGCATTCTTTTTTACACGCATATTTCCCTTTTGCTAATGGTTTATATCTTATTTCGAAAAACCAATTCTTTTTCCAAAAGCAAACCACTCACACACTGGACTCAAATGGTCATTTCATGAAAAATACTGAGCAACGAAGCAAAGACTTTTCATCTTTTGATGCACTAATCGTTTCCGATATAAATATCAATTATGAATCGTCTAAATGGTCGAACACTGACTACTTATGACTGATATTCTTATAGTTGGAGGCGGTCCGGTTGGATGTGTTGTGGCAGAACATGCAGCAAGACTTAAAAACTGGAACTCAGTAATTGTGGAAAAAAGAGACCACATTGCAGGTAATTGTTTTGATACTCACGACAAAAATGAACAGCTAATTCATCAATATGGGCCTCATTATTTCAGAACAAATGATGAAAATATAATCAATTATCTTTCAAATTTCACCGAATGGATTGAAGGTAACTATGTAGTCAAAACAAGTTACAAAAATACATTATACCCCTTTCCAATTAATCTAGATACTTTGGAAAAGTTTTTCGATCAAAAACTTTCGGAAAATAGTGCTAAGCATCTTTTAAATTTGAAGTCTTTAAATATCTCCAATCCTAAAAACTCTGAAGAGTTAGTACTTTCGAGAGTGGGAAGAGAACTCTACGAAGCTTTTTATCTCGGTTATACTTTGAAGCAATGGGACAAACATCCTAAAGATCTGTCTCCATCGGTATGCGGGCGAATACCCATCAGATTTAACAGAGATGAAACCTATGTTGACGCAAAGTTTAAAATGATGCCGAAGTATGGTTTCACTGCAATGTTCAAAAAAATGATCAGTAACCCGCTCATTAAGTTTTTACCAAACTTAGATTACAACAACATTCGCAATGAGATACAGCCAAAGATAGCTACTCTTTACACAGGCCCGATTGACGCATACTTCGAGTATGCTTTTGGTCGTCTGCCTTGGCGTTCGCTTGAATTCAAATGGAAAACCTTTCATAGGGAGTATGTGCAGCCGTGCGTACAAATTAATTTCCCAAACGAAAACTCTTACACAAGAAGTGTTGAAATCAAGCATGTCACAAAGCAGAAATGCAGGTTCAGTAACATTTCTTATGAATACCCCAAGGCATCCGGTCCCCCTTATTATCCAATTCCTTCAGCCCAAAGTCAGTTAACTTACGAAAAATACAAAGAATTAGCAGCAAAAGAAAAGGCTAGGAAAAACCTTTTTTTCGCAGGAAGATTAGCAGAGTATACTTACATTAATACCGATCAGGCAATAGCCCGCGGGAAAGAAGTCTTTTCAGAAATTGCCAAGAAATCTGATAATTCATGAAGTTGACTGTCGTATTACCCGTCTACAATGAAGAAAAATCTATTGAATTAGTAATTAGGGAATGGGTGCAAGTTCTTCAATTACAAGTCCCTGATCAATTTTGTATATTGGTCATAGATGACGGTGCCACTGATAGTACCCCCGAAATTCTTAAACATCTAAAGCGTGAATTAGGAAGCTTGATTCACTTCAGAAAGAAAAACTCTGGCCATGGAGATAGCTGCCTGGTTGGATATAAAAAAGCGATTGAGTTGCAAAGTGATTGGGTACTGCAAATTGATTCAGACTATCAATGCGACCCGACTTTCTTCAGAGAATTTTGGGCTGCAACTAAAAATTCGAAAGTAATTATGGGAAAGAGAGTGAAAAGATTAGATGGTTTACACCGCTTGGCTGTGACCAAAATGATATCATTTTGGCTGTTTTTTTGTACTGGAAGATTTTGCCCCGATCCAAATGTTCCATACCGCTTAGTTGAAGCAAATTACCTTTCCCTTTTGATTCGAAATTGCCCATCGCTCCTACTTACAAATTCGTATTTGAGCTACAAGATGATGGAAAATCAATCCATACATTGGATAAAAATTTGTTTCCGAGATCGACTTTATGGGAAAAGTTTTCATAAATTTTTGCCTACGCTTAAAGCAATTTCTGAGCTTACTAAAGCTCTACTGTTTAAAAATTATATCAAATAAGAATTTTGGTTCACTTTAAGCGTCAACAATGTCTAGTGCATTCATACTTAACCAAAATATAAATCTTTATCCATATGATCCCTTTTAGCGATCCATCGGCCTCTTATCAGGCACACAAAAATGAAATCGATCACGCAATTCAAAGAGTGCTTGAGTCGGGTTGGTTTGTATTGGGAAAAGAAGTAGAAGCCTTTGAAAAAGAATTTGCTGCGTTTCATGGCGAAAATTTTCATGCCATGGGAGTGGCTAATGGAACCGATGCCATTGCCCTTTGCCTGAGAGGTCTTGGTCTAGGGACTGGAGATGAGATCATAACCACATCCCACACTGCAGTGGCCACAGTTGCCGGGATTGAACAGGCAGGTTGCACTCCGGTGTTTGCAGATATCGATCCGCATACAAGATGCATGGACCCCAACTCAATTAGGGCAAGAGTGTGTTCCTTTACCAAAGCAATCATGCCGGTTCACATTTATGGGCAACCGGCTGAAATGCACAAGATCTTGGAGATTGCCCAAACCCATAATCTTGCTGTGATTGAGGATTGTTCGCAGGCACATGGAGCCGAGATCGATGGACAAAAAGTTGGCACCTTTGCAGATATTTCAGCTTACAGCTGTTACCCGACCAAAAATCTGGGGGGAACGGGAGATGGAGGGGTGATTCTTTGCCGTGCAAAAGAGTTTGCCGAAAAGATAAAATCTCTTCGGCAGTACGGTTGGAACGAAGCAAGGGAAAGTATCATCCCTGGTTTTAATTCGAGACTCGATGAAATTCAGGCAGCCATCCTTCGAGTGAAATTAAAATATCTTCCAGTATCAAATAAAAAGCGGCTTAACATCGCCAATAAATACAACGAAACTTTAGGGAGGCTTCCTATAAAACTTCCTCTGCTTCACGAAAATCAACTTCATGCGATGCACCTCTATGTAATTGAGTGCGACCGACGAGATGAACTTCTTTCCTATCTTCGAGCTAAAGGAGTTGGTGCGAGTTTACACTACCCTCTTGCGGTGCATCAGCACGCTGCTTATAAGAGCAGAGTTAGGGGGTATAATGACCTACAGCACACCGAACAGTTTTATAAAAAACATCTTACTCTACCCATGTTTCCGCAGCTACCAGATGATTGCATTAATCTTGTAATTAGAACTGTAAATGAATTTTTTAATAAATAACTAAAATCCAGTGTTCTATTTCTGTAAATATCTTCAAGTAAAATGAATAAGCACAGACTAAATATTTTACTATGGTTTTTACTTCGACCATCACTTTATAAGCAGTCTATTCGCGAATTTTTTTCTTTCATTAAGAGAAAAGAACACCCATCGCTTGCCATCTCAAAAGAGGCAGTTTTATGGTGTAAACAAAATTCGTGCGATGAAGAAAGTGCCATTAAAAAAATTGATCCAGATTGGAAATTTTATGATTTTAATAGTGATTTTTCAAATCTTGTTAAAAATGGCTTCAAGATTATCAAAAGTTTTGATTTTAACTGGGGAGGGCAAGGAAACATATCGTTGAATTACAGTCTAGCCAAAAATCTTAGTGCTCGAAATATTATTGAAACTGGTGTTGCCTATGGCTGGTCATCTCTTTGCCTTTTAACCTATTTAGATGAACGCAATGAAGGCTCTTTGATAAGTATTGATATGCCTTTTTGGGGCACAAAACATGAAGATAAAATTGGATGCGTTATACCTTTCGAACTAAAAAAAAGGTGGAGATTAATTAGGTTGCCCGATAGAGATTCAATCCCAAAATTACTTAGGAAAAATATAACTTTTGATCTTTGTCATTATGACAGTGACAAAACATACGATGGTAAGGTTTGGGCTCTTCCAAAACTATGGAGCATGGTCAAAAAAGAAGGCATTCTTATTTGTGACGATATTAACGATAATCTTGCCTTTAAGCATTTTTGTGAAAATGAAAAAATTGATCCTATCATTGTAAAGACCTTCGATTCACAAGTTGAAAAGTTTGTCGGAATAGCAGTTAAAAGAAATTCATAAACATTTGAATCATTTCAACATCGTTCAAACACTTATTGGAAAAAACCAACTTCAATTTTTCTTAAATTGTATTGCTTCACTTTTAGATAAATCAATAGAAAATATTTCTATTCATTTTCACTCTGATGGTTCATTAACTTCGAAGGAGGAGGACTGTATATTATCTCGATTTCCTAAAACTAACATTTTCATATCAAACCCCTCTTTATCTAGATCAAGCACACTCGATGCTCTATCTGGAAGACCTTATTGCCAAAAGTTTCGTAAGGAATCCATTTGGGGTGTGGAATTTTTTGATCCATTATTCGCATACCCGGATGAAAAAATCAGTTTTTACATCGATGCAGATATACTTTTTATCCGACCATTTTCTGGATTATTCAATCGAGACAAGGTACAAAATGGTGCAGTTTTCCTCAAAGATACTCAGTGGGATTCTTACTGTTTCCGCCCGTGGCAATTGATCGGTCGCGGACAAAAACCATATGTAGTCAAAGGAATCACCACAGGTTTGGTATTTTGGGATAAAGCGGCGATTGACTGGGATTACTTGGAGTGGTTTTTAGCTGCATGCCACCTCCATAGTATTCCTGAATGGATCATGCCAACCGCACAGGCTGGGTTAGCCAACAGGTGTCAATCCAAAACAGTTTGTCCAAAGCAAATTAGGAACCTTTATCCAAACGCCAAAATTTCATCCGATACATTTGGACTGCATCTGTTGGGCTCTTACCGGGAGCAATGGCTTAATAAGATCCAGGGCAATGATCATCAAAATGAGAAGGCAATAGGTGTAGAGGATACTATTTTTAAACCTTGTCAAAAACAAGGTATTTTGGGCTACACAGGAAAACAAGTGAAGAGATGGGTAAACACCCGCTTAAATATTTGGTAAATGCCTGATGTCTTAAAAGTTAATGTCGTGATGCTCGCACCCTGCCTAGGTAAATTCGGGGGGATTGAAACTTTCTGCCTGACTCTTGCAGAGGATCTCATCTTAAAAGGTGCTTCTGTGGTTTTACTAAGAAAAAAAGTTACTGGGTTTGAGGATGATGGATCGATTCAAAAAAATGAATATGAGATTCTTTCAACCTGGTCTGAACCCCAGAGAAAACGCTTTGTCAGTCATTGGGTACAACCCCGAGACCAACTGATTAAAAAAGCGATATCCAAAAGCGACATCGTACATTTACACAATCCCATGGTGGAGGGTGTCTGGTGGGCAAAAATGTTCAAAAAGCCTTGCGTAATGACCATTTACAATTGGATGAGGCAGGGATTGCATCCTAGACTTTGGTTATGGAGGTCGGCCGTCTCTAAAGCTGATCGAAGATGGTATATTTCTGAGTTCGTATGGGATAGCTGGGAAAAAAAAAGGAGAGCAAATAGTGCCAGGCTTCCGGTTGTCTCAAAAATGCCAACTGGTGAATGCCCATATAATCGCAGGAAAGGCTTTTTATTTATCGGAAGGTTTGTGCCTAATAAAGGAATCAGAATTTTACTTGATGCATATCAACAAATTTCTCCTGATCCAGAATTATGGCCATTAATTTTGGTGGGAGATGGACCTCTACGGGATGAAATTCAAAACATCATTGCATCTAAAAAGATCGAAGGCATTCAACTACCTGGATTTGTGAGCGAATCTGACAGACATCGCTTTACCCGGGAGGCCAAATGGATGGTAACTCCTCCTCATACCCATGAAGATCTTGGACTTACGCCGCTGGAAGCCCGATCGGTTGGAGTTCCCTGTATAGCGACTACCGATGGAGGAGTCAAAGAAACGGCCGGACCCCACGCACTTTTTTGTAAACCTGGGTGTAGCGATTCATTAGCGAATCGCCTTCAGGAGGCTATTAATATGAACGAAGTAGATTACCAACAAAAAGCAATCGATGCAAAAGTTGGGTTGGAAAGGTATGTACGACCCCTTGATGAGTATGCTGACCACTACAAGGAGTTATTAAAAGCAAGTTGATGGGTAAAGAACGAATCGAGGTAGTTGACTTGTTAAGAGGCCTGTCGTGCCTTGGCGTGCTTCTTTACCATGTGCGTGTCGATCTATGGACTGGTTGGTGGAACATCAAGTTTAACCCTCAAAATTACTCTTCTTTTGAAAAATGTACCGCGTGGCTGTCCATCCCTACTCCATTCATGGGCTATGCAATTCTGCTGTTTTTTTTGATCAGTGGATTTTGCATTCATTACCCAAATACACGATCTAATGCCCGGCCATGCTGGGTTCAATATTTCAAGCGGAGATTCTGGCGGATTTACCCGACTTATTTGGTCGCCGTTTTTCTAACCGCATCGATTAGCTATTTAATCCATATCCAATGGAATGATACCACTTGGGATATAGAAAGGGTGATCCGGGTTGCACTGCTTTCTCAAAATTATCCACCTGACAACGGTCAACTTCTTAGCAATCCGTCCCTTTGGACGATCCCTTTGGAGATTGAATTTTATGCCATCTATCCCTTGGCATTCTTTCTCTTTCTTCGACTAAAATTCACATGGCTTATCTTTATTTCTTTCTGCATTAGTGGCCTTACTGTTCATCTTATGAATCTAGGTTTTCCGTGGGTTTCATACACCTCTCTTCTTCTTTGGCCATCCTGGCTTCTCGGAGCCTGGGTTGCCTCTTTACTCAGGGAAAACAAAATCTCGGAAATCAATTTACTGGTCCTTTCCTTTGGGCTTATCGTATTTTTGATCCTATCTTTACTTAGCAGATTAGAAAACTGGGAACCGTGGCTCCAATATGGATTTTGGACTGGATTTTATTTCATTCTCTTTCTCTTATTTCTTCGTTTTGAAAAAGAAATATACCTGTTCAGAAGCCATTTAACATACAGATCATTAACATGGTTAGGGCAAATTTCATTTTCTCTCTATTTAGTTCATTTTCCAATCTTCAAACTATTTGGATACATCCATCGAGATTTTTGGGGAGAAAAGCCGGCAAACTTCCTATTTTCATTACTCTATTTGATCCCGGTAATTTTCTTAGCATGGACCTTTTTTAAATTCATCGAAAACCCAATTCATATCTGGTCAAAACAGGGAAAGAAAAGATAGTGACTTTCATTGTTTCACACCCAACAGGAAATACTTTTGTCAAAGCACTTATTGAAGAGTTATATCAAAATGAGCTATTAGAATATTTTTCCACAACTATTGGGTTTGGAGAAAATTGCGGTGAGATTTTTTCGATTTTAAAAAAAAGAAGATTTTACAATATACCTGACGCCAAGATTGAGCGATTTTGGTATCCAGAGCTTTTGAGGTTATTACAAAGGGGGGCGCAGGAAAAAAAAAGAAGGCTAGTCGACCAAACTTATGCAAAACTTGACCTGAAAACCTCCAAGGAAATAGAAATTAAATCTGGAAAGGTGATCCATGCATATGAAGATGGTGCATATCAAACCTTTACCCGAGCTAAGGAGTTAGGCATTCAGTGTTCCTACGAGTTACCCATTGCCCATTGGGCAACAGGTCGAAGACTTTTACTAGAAGAAGCAGAGCGATACCCCGAGTGGGAACCGACCCTAGAAAGTTCCCGTGAAACCGAAGATAAACTTTTCCGAAAAGAAGAAGAATTGTGGCTAGCAGATCGAATCACCTGCCCAAGTAAGTTTGTTTTAAATTCCATACCAACTGAGGTTCGCAATCATATTCCCTGCCAAGTTGCTCCTTTTGGCAGTCCCGTACCCGCCCACAATGTTTCTCCTAAGAAACAGAGAAACAATGAACCATTCAAAATCCTTTTTGTCGGATCAATGAGCCAAAGAAAAGGATTGGCTGATCTTTTTGAGGCAATGAAACTTTTGAAGAAAGAACCTGTAAAACTTTCGATTCTTGGGCAACAATCCATGCCGATGGACTTTTACCGAAAGCAATTCTCAGAATTTGATTATTACCCTCCATGCTCGAACTCGAAAGTGCATAAAATTATGCAACAGCACGATGCCTTGGTTTTACCTTCCATAGTAGAGGGAAGAGCCCTTGTTCAACAGGAGGCACTGGCTTGTGGTCTACCTATTATTATTACCCCCAATACAGGAGGTGAAGATTTGGTGGAGAAAGGAACAACCGGATACCTTGTCCCCATTCAGTCGCCTGAAAATATCGCAGAGGCTATTAGGGCAATAATCGAAAACAGGAATCACAAAGACGAGATTGGGAAGTTGTGTCAAAAAAAAGCTATTCAATACACTTGGGCAAACTACGCTCAGAACATTATTGATTTCAACTTGTCTAATCATGTTCAAAAGCTTGAAATTGCTTAATCCATGAGCACAACGGAAACCATCTCCCTGCCAAGAAACCTACCCAAGAGAAAGTTAGTCTCACGAGCAGTGGCAACCGATTATGCCTTCATCAAAAAACTTATCTGGGCTTATTTTTTCCTCTTACTTTTTGAGGGAGCCTTAAGGAAATGGTTTTTGCCTGGATTGTCTCAAAGTTTATTGATCGTTCGGGACCCAATTGTTATTTGGATTTACTTTTTGTGCTATATCCGAGGAATATTTCCGCTA
>Ga0055584_100000522_pt1 | contig 36626 bp, 26 predicted proteins | sample OSDHelmetaG_FD_58716 | JGI IMG/M metagenome (GOLD analysis project Ga0055584, IMG submission 58716) | Pelagic marine sediment microbial communities from the LTER site Helgoland, North Sea, for post-phytoplankton bloom and carbon turnover... | ecosystem: Environmental > Aquatic > Marine >...
ATGTTGCCCCAGCTAGAATAGCTGAAGAAGAAAAACTTCCTTTTATAGCCCCCCCAATAGGTTGCTCAATCCAGTCTCCTTTGAGGCGAATTTGTTTATATTCGAAATGATTATCATCAACACGTGTAAAATAAACTTGTTCTGCGGGATTAAAATATAATTCTAATTTATCTAATTGCTGAGTGGTAGGATTAATCCAAAATCTTAATTCATTACCTGGCATTAAAGTATCTAAGGCTAAAATATTAACATCAGCTTCTAATATTTGATACATAGTGGTTAAGTCGAGATTAAACTTAGAAAAAATAGTACTTAATGTATCACCTTTAGTAATGACGTAGTCTATGTTTGGAACTGTGATATTTGTTGTTTTCTTTTGTTGTTCTAGTCGGGTTAATTCATGATTAAGAACTTGCAAAGGTAAACTGATCCGAGTTTGAGATTCTGTTTTTATTGTTTTATGTTTGGGTAATGCAATTACGCCTACGATGACCAAAGTTGTGGCTAAAATGAGTTTCTTATTTAGAGTAGGAAACAGTCCTACTGTCTTGGAAATATCGAACTTAGTCATATATTCACTCAATATATTTATAATATGAAATTTAAAATAAAAACAGCAGATAATTTTTTGTTAAAAAAAATAAATAAATCATTGACAAATTTAACACCCAATAAACACCTACTGTTTACGCTCTAAAATGCTACTTTTCCACAGAATCTGGGGATAATTATTATAATAAGAAAAATTGTGGATAACTTTGTGTGTAAAGTACAAATTATACATAAAAAACTGATAAAAAACACTACCTTGTACGTAAAATCACAGCAGGTTGAAGTTTATTTGCTCTCTTTGCTGGATATAAAGTAGCCAGAAGACTTAAAAAGATAGCCATTCCAGATACGATAAATACATCAGACCATATCAGTTGTGAAGGAATAAAATTAATAAAATAGATGTTACTCGACAAAAATTGATGATGAGTTATATTTTCAATCAGTTGTACAATGAATGTCAAATTTAAAGAAATAATAATACCTAATATACTTCCTACTAAGCCACCACTAATACCTGTTATCATGCCTTGCCATATGAAAATAGAACGAATGGTCCGGTTAGATGCGCCCATTGTTCTTAAAATAGCAATATCCCCTGCTCTATCTTTGACTAACATCATTAAAGTGGAAATAATATTAAAGCAAGCGACACCAATAATAAGGATCATCACAAGATACATTATCACTCGGATCATTTGAATATCGCTATAAAGATTACCGTATTTTTGTAACCAACTGTGTAAATAAACAAAAGAAGTGATCCTATTTCCCGCTTCACGGACGAATGTATTAGCTTGAAAAGGATCATCAAAACGTAGTTCAATTCCAGAAACATTTTTGCCTAAATTGGCATAGTCTTGTGCATCTGCAAGTGGAATTAAGGCCAAACCATGATCTATTTGTCCTCCTAATGCAATAAGACCAGCCACTTTCACTCTAATACGTTTAGGGGCTGCAATCTGACCTTGGTGAGAAGCAGAAGGAACCATCAGTGTTATCCATTGACCTATTGTGACATTCAATGTTTTAGCGATTCCTTGTCCCAAAATAATCATATTTTGATGGGGTTTTAGCTTATACCAAGCATCATCAGTAATAAACTTAGGTAATAAACTTGAGGATGATGATGCTTGTATACCTTTAACTTGAAGGGCCTTTAATTTATTACCTTTTTCGGCTAAGGCAATAAAGTTGATATAAGGTGTTGCGCTAATAACATGAGGATCTTGTTGAGCTTCTTTAACGTGTAAAGGCCAGTTTGTCATGGAAGATTGCATTGCGTCTAATTCAGCATGAGGGATGACACCTAAAACTCGCGTTTTTAATTCTTGTTCAAAACCATTCATGGCAGAAAGTCCCACAATAATGACACATACACCTAAAGCAATGCCTAATATTGATGAGATAGAGATAAAAGAAACCATAGAATTACGTTTTTTACCACGACTAAAACGACTGGCAATACATAAGGAAAGTGGAGAAAACATCATCTATTCTCCGTTAGAGGTGCGAGCAAAATTTTGTAATACGCCATCTTGCATAGTAAATTGCTTATCTAATTTATTAGCTAAATTCAGATCGTGAGTAACGACTAAAAAGGCTGTATTAGATTCACGATTTAATTCTCTCATTAAGGAATAAATTTCTAATGCGGTTTTATGATCTAAATTACCTGTAGGTTCATCAGCTAATACTAAAGAAGGTTTGTTAATGAAGGCTCGTGCAATGGCGACTCTTTGGCGTTCCCCTCCGGACAGTTCACTAGGTCTATGCACCATTCTGTCGCTTAAATTCATTTTTTCTAATAGCACTTGTGCTCTTTGCATCGCTTTTTTACGTGATATTCCTGCAATAAATAAAGGCATGGCTACATTTTCTTGCGCGGTAAAATCAGATAAAAGATGATGAAATTGATAAATAAAACCAATTTCTTGATTGCGTAAACGAGACTGTTTGGCCATAGAGAGTTTTTTTAAATTAATATCTTTAAAATAAACTTCTCCACGAGAAGGTTTATCTAAGGTGCCAAGAATGTGTAATAGTGTACTTTTACCAGATCCTGATGATCCCACAATGGCACTGAGATCGCCTTCTTGCATGGAAAAATTGACACCATTTAATACCGATGTGTGTAATTTACCTTCTTCATATTCTTTATATACATCTGTACATACTAATAAATTACTCATAACGAAGTGCCTCTGCAGGTTGAATGGATGACGCCTTATAAGCTGGATATAAAGTCGCTAAAATACTTAAAACAATGGCTAAGAATAGAATACTAGAAACGTTTGAGAAGGTAAGTAAAGTAGGCAATGATTGATTTGAGAGTAGATTAATACCTAAAATATGGAATAGATTATTGATATTTTGCGTAAGCAGTATCCCCAGTATTGCCCCTACGATAGCCCCAATGATTCCGCTACTTGCCCCCTGGATAATAAAAATATTCATAATACGTTGGCGGGTCATACCTTGAGTTTGTAAAATAGCAACTTCTGATTCTTTTTCCATTACCACCATACTGAGTGCAGAAATGATATTAAATGCCGCTACGGCGATAATCAAACCCAGCATAATGGCCATCATGTAACGTTCCATTTTAACAGATTGAAAAAATTCACCTTCTTGATCTCGCCAATCACTAATATGAAATTGATGAGTTAATGGCTTAATCACTTGTTCAATATCAAAGGGATCTTTTAAGGATAATTGCCAACCTGTTGCATGATGTGTTGGGTATCTCATAAGGCGTGCTGCATCTGCAATATTAATAAACACATGTGTTTGTTCAATATTAGTGCCTGAAAAATAAAGACCAGAAACAGTAAATTTCCTTTGAATTGGAATTCGACCTAAGGGCGTATATTGACTAACGCTTGGGATCATAATACGTAATTTATCCCCAACATGCACATTGAGTTCAGAAGCAATACGCGTACCAATGACTATATTGAAATCTCCCGCCTCTAGTAAATAAGAAAGATCCTGATTAGCAGGGGTATCAATAATATAATTAAAAATAGTATTTTTATCCGTGATCCCTAAAATTATTCCAGCGGTTAGTCCTTTTTCACTTTGGAAAATGGCTTCTGCTTGGGTTACGGGGCTGATATTAGTTAATTGAGGGCCTAATTTATTAATGCTATCAGGAATAGGCGATTGGGTATCTATCGATAGGGTTTGGTTGTTTTTATCCAGAGGAGAAACAATGGCATGAGGCAAAAGATCTAACATGCGCATTTTTAATTGCCCTTGAAATCCTTGCATCACCGACATTACGGTAATTAAAGACATCACACCAATAGCAATGCCCATAGTTGATAATATGGAAATAAAACGACTAAAGGGGTCGCCTGTGCGCCCCTTTAAATAACGAAAACCAATAAAAGATGAGACCAGCATTACTTCGTTTTATCCTTTTGCGGTGATGCATTTTCTCGGTCTTTTTTTGCTTTTGCTCTTAATTCATCTGCAACCATTTTTATGGCTTGTCCTGATGTCATTCTTTCATCTTGCATCAGCTTAAGTATGCGTTCCGCCGCTTCTTGTTGTTGCTCATGAGAAAGAGGAACTTCAGAAAACATTGTTCCTTCCATATTAACCTCCAGCTAATTTGACACAATGGCCTTGTTTTTCTAGATAAGCCTTTATTTCATTACGCTTATCCCCTTGAATCTCAATAACACCTGCTTTTACTGAACCACCACAACCACATACTTTTTTTAATGCACTTGCCATTACTTTCAGTTCAGCATCTGTCATTAAGAGCCCTGACACAAGAGAAACACCTTTTCCCTTGCGCCCTTTTGTTTGACGAGAAATACGCACAACACCATCTCCTTTAGGAGAAGATGGCTTTGTTTTTTCCTCTTTGATTCGACCACCATCGGTGGAATAAACCAGATGACTCAATTAGATATCCTCAACGTCAAAATTTATAATAGGATCCACATCTTGGGAGTAGTCTACACCATCGACATGAAAACCGAATAATTGCATGAATTCTGTTTTATATAAATCATAATCAGTTAAAGTACTTAAATTCTCTGTTGTCACCTTAGGCCACAAATCTTTACAATAGTTCTGAATATCTTCACGTAATTCCCAATCATCATTGCGAATACGATTAGCATCATCTACAGGTACAGCTTTGTCAGTATAGACTTTTTCATCAAATAAACGATATATATGTTCAATACAACCTTCATGCAGACCTTCTTCTCGCATTTTCTTGAAGACCATAGCGATGTATAAAGGCATGACAGGAATGGCAGAACTTGCCTGGGTAATCACAGATTTTAGTACAGCAACATTCGCGCTACCTTTTTTTGTTGCCAAGCGTTTATTAAGTGCTTGAGCGGCCCTGTCTAAATCCATCTTGGCGCGGCCTAAAGCCCCGTCCCAATAGATTGGCCAAGTCAGTTCAGTACCAATATAACTATAAGCAATAGTTTTACAATTTTCTGCAAGAACACCTGCATTATCTAATGCATTGATCCAACGTTCCCAATCTTGCCCCCCCATTACAGTTACTGTATTATCAATTTCTTCTTGGGTTGCAGGTTCTAAGCTAGCTTCAATAATAGTATTTTTATTGGTATCAACGGCTGTTGATGTATAAGTTTGACCTATAGGTTTTAGACAAGAACGAACCACTTCTCCTGTTTCTGGCATTTTACGTACAGGAGCAGCTAAAGAATAGACAACAAGGTCAATCTGACCTAAATCTTGTTTAATAGTATCTATTACTTTTTCTTTTGCCGCATCAGAAAAGGCGTCGCCATTAAAACTTTTGGCATATAAGCCTGCTTTTTTAGCATATTTATCAAAGGCTGCAGAGTTATACCATCCAGCTGTTCCTGTTTTTCTTTCGTTACCTGGTTTTTCGAAGAAAACACCGATAGTAGCTGCATCAGCACCAAAAGCGCAAGAAATACGAGATGCTAATCCATAACCACTAGATGCTCCAACAATAAGGACTCGTTTCGGTGCTTTGTCTAATTTTTTTTGTGCTGTGACATAATTGATTTGATTTTGTACATTCATATCACAACCAACAGGATGTGTTGTTGTGCAAATAAAACCACGAATTCTTGGTTTGATGATCATTGTTAGTCCTTTTTATTAAGTGCTGTAAATATAGCTTGTTGTAAAAATTCAATAAAACTATGTCCGTTATGCTGTAACAGTTTAGGGAACATAGAAATAGGTGTCATACCAGGGAATGTATTAATTTCATTGAGGTAAATATCACCTTCTTCTGTTAAGAAAAAATCAATACGAGATAAATCTTTTAGGCCTAATTGAACAAAAGCAGTATGGGCAAAATAATGGATTTTTTTCAACTGTTCTGTGGTTAAATCTTGAGCTTCTAAAGATGTAGAGCAACGGCTATCACTACTATATTTTTCATCATAGGTATAAAAATCACCATTTTTATCAGTTAGAATTTCCCCAGGTGGAGTAATTTGTAATTCATTATTATAAATATAAGCGGCAACCTCAAGTTCTCGTGCTTTTAAGGCTTTTTCTATTAATACTTGCTTTGAATAATGGAAAGCATTATCTATAGCTTGATGTAAAGATTTTTCATTTTTAACATGGTAACAACCCACAGAAGATCCTTGGCAGGCCGCTTTAACAAAGACTTCAGACCAATTTTTTAATGCTGCATGGGCGCTATTTTGATGTGATTCTAAGGTATCTGCTGTTAAAAATAGATAAGGTGTATTAGAAATATTTAGGGCATCAAACCATAACTTAGAGCTGATTTTATTAAAACACAACATACTTGATTCTGCATCGCATCCTAAATAAGGAAGGTTAGCCATACTTAGTAAAGATTGAATATCGCCCGTTTCACCAGGATAACCATGAATACAAGGGATAGCATAATCAATTTGAATAGCGTTATCTTCCCCCCTTAATATGCCATCGGTGCCTAATTGATAAGCTTTTCTAGTGTTAATATCTAACCATTGATGATGATGAATTTCTACATGTACTATCTCAATATTATCCAGTTGAGATAATTGTGATGCTAAAAAACGGGCTGATAATAAAGATATTTCATGTTCAGTGCCGTCACCACCACACAAAAGTAGAATCTTATGTGTTTTCATTTTTATCCTTTCTTCATAAGAATTTGAATGCAATATTCTAAAAAATTTCTCTATTATAATGCTATAAGGGCCAGTATTCCACTAATGTTTTGTAAGGCATCTTCCAGCTCTATTTATTGACTCTTAAATTTATCTTTGTCACACTGAGTTTTCCTTTCTTCTTAAAGTGTGGATTATAATGACGTCAATTTTAAATATTATCTATAAAACTGCTCCTGAACTTAAATTAGATATGTATTTACCTGAGCATAAGAACCCTAATATGCCAGCAATTATCTATTATCACGGTGGTGGGTGGATCGAAGGTGATAAAACAGGCATAGATAATGGATTTAAACTTCCTATTAAAAAGACGCTTTTAGATCAAGGTGTAGTGGTTATTAGTGTCAATTATCGTTTAATGGATCATCAGTATCATTTTCCTGATTGTATCGAAGATGCGCTAGATGCAACACGTTTTATTCGTAAACATGCACAAGAATATCAAATAGATGAGAATAATATAGGTGTCATGGGAACATCAGCTGGAGCCCATATTGCTATGTTACAGGCTTATTCAGATCATGCTTTGTATAAAGTAGCACCAGATTTACAAGGAATCAGTGCTAATGTACGTTATCTTGTCAATATTTATGGTCCGACTGAACTGGTTTCTTTATTTCATTTGCAAAAGTTAAGTGCAGAAAATTTCCCAGCGGATTTATTTAACTATGCTTGTTTGATACTAAAAGCGATGACGGGATGCGATCCTTTAAAGGAAAAAAATAAAATTGAAAGCATACTAAAAAAGTACAGTCCTTTAACTTATGTGCAACAAAGTGATCATCCACTTGTTCCCTGCTTAACCTTACATGGTGAAGCGGATGAACAAGTCGCGATTAATCAGGCAGTAATGTTACAGCAAGCTCTAACTGATTCACATACTGAGAATGAATTTTATTCCTATCCTCAGGTCATGCATGCCTTTGAAAAAATGACGGCACAACAAGAACAAAAAATGCGCCATCAATGTTTAAAGTTTATTTTTAAACAGATAAAGAGAAATGCTATTTGATGTTTTTATTTTGTAGATAACCTATTGAATACAGAAAAATAAGTAGGGAATGTTTTAGATGTACATTGAGGATCATTGATTGTCATAGAAACATCCCCTAATGCAGCAAGTGAAAAACACATGGCCATGCGATGATCATTATAGGTATCTATTGTGGCTGATTTTAAACATTTTGGAGGTGTAATTTGAATAAAATCCTCTCCTTCCACAACCAGTGCGCCAATTTTCCTTAATTCAGTCGCCATGGCGCTAATACGATCGGTTTCTTTTACTCGCCAGTTATAAATATTGCGGATCACTGTAGTTCCTTGAGCAAATAAAGCCGTAGTGGCAATAGTCATTGCAGCATCTGGAATATGATTAAAATCCATGTCTATAGCCTGTAGCGGACCTTTTTTACGTGCTGTGATGTAGTTATTACCCCATGAGATATCTACATTCATTTTTTCTAAAGCATCCGCAAAAGCGACATCACCTTGAATGGAATTTTTTCCAATACCTGTTACTTTAACTGCCCCACCTTTAATTGCAGCGGCAGCTAAAAAATAAGAGGCTGAAGATGCATCCCCTTCTATCAGCAGTGAGCCTGGTGATAAATAAGATTGGTTGCCTGGAACCACAAAAGATTGATAGTGATTATTTTCTACTTTCACCCCAAATTTAGCCATAAGATCGAGAGTAATATCTATATAAGGTTTAGAAACGAGATCACCTTTAATGCTAATGGTAGTTGAGTTTTCAGCTAGGGGAGCTGCCATTAAAAACGCCGTTAAAAATTGGCTAGAAATAGAACCATCAATACTCACCTGCCCCCCCTTTAATCCCGTGCCTTGGATTTTTAATGGAGGATAATTTTCTTGCTCTAAATAAGTGATTTTTGCCCCGGCTTGTTGTAATGCATCCACAAGATGGCCAATAGGGCGTTCTTTCATTCGAGGCTCTCCTGTTAGTACAAAGTCACCTTGACCTAAACATAAAGCTGCGGCCAATGGGCGCATGGCAGTACCGGCATTACCTAAATATAAATTTAATAAATCCTTAGTGTTAAATGGACGTCCCAAGCCTTTAATTTCACACTTAGTTTTATCAGTAGAAAGATGATATGTCACCTGTAGTTTTTGTAATGCATCTAGCATATGAGTTACATCATCACTGTCTAATAGATTGGTCAGTTGTGTGGTTCCTGAGGCTAAAGCGGCAAGAAGTAATGCGCGATTAGAAACACTTTTAGAACCAGGTAAATGAACTTCACCATTGATTTTATTGATGGGTTGAAGGGTAATACTCTCCATGCAGAATCCTTATTATTAATCTAATTATCCGAAAATTTTTCAAGAATAACGAAAAAAAAATGATTTATCTACTTGTTATTAGAAGTATTTTCTATTATTTGTAATAGAAGTTCTCCCTCATACAATTTACGCTTTACTAATGCTGCACAAGGCATAGTCTCTTCTGAGTAAAAAAGAGTTTGTTGCATTTTAAAATGAGACATAAATGATTCTGACATTTCATTAGTTATGACTTTTAATATTTCTGGATAGAAAATATCTTTAGCAATATTAAGCTCCCCACCGATTAATATTTTTTCCACATTAAAAACATGTAATAAATTAGCAATAGCTTTACCCACATAAAAACCAAATTCTTTAATGATTTCTTGGCATAGGTCATCTCCATTTTTAGCACAATAACAAATATTATCTATACTAATGTCTTTTCCTTGAATTTTTGATTCCCGCCCCGCAAGAAGACTTTTCTTAACCTGTTTTATAATGTGTGACCATGAGAGTAATGATTGTAATGAAGCACTACCTACCTGATTGTGTAAAGGTAACTGCATATCACTAATATCCCCCACATTACAACTAGAAGAATTCACTACTTCGTGATCCAGAATGATGCCTATACTAATCGTTTGCTGCATAGAAATTAAAATAGAGTTGTTATCTTGCTGGCTGTTGCCAAAAATAGATTCTGCTAGTGCCCATGCGTGTACATCTTTGTCTAATAAGATGGGAAGATGTATTTTTGCATATAGTTCATCCACAATATGCCAATGAGATAAATTATAATGAGGAATTGCGTTCACTACCCCATTGATAAAATCTATTTCGCCTTGCACTATAACAGAAACACAAATTAAATTTTCAATGCGTTGCGCATAGGTGTGTAAGAAATGATCTAATGCGCTATTTACAATATCGGAAACTGATTGTTGTGCAGAAGGATGAATTTCAAAAGGAGAATCCACTAAAATTTCAGTACTCATTTCATGTAAAGCGATAGTACCCACACCCAGGCCAATACGAATAGCAATAAATTGCCAAGAATCATATTTGATAACTAACCCTGTAGCAGGACGCCCTCTACTGGCGAAAATTTGATCTTGAGTTTGCTCAATTAATTGCGCATCGATAAGTTCTCTGGTTATTTTAGTGATACTAGCCGGTGCTAATTGGCTGAGTTTTGACAGTTCTATTCTAGAAATTTGCCCCATTTGTTCTATGGTTTTATATACAAGTCCAGCATTGATACATTTAACGTGATCAATATGTCTAGGATTACTTAAATACATGCATTCCTCTATGTTTTAGTGGGATAAATAGCTTATCGAAATTAAATTATTTCACATTGTAAATAAACTGTATTTTAAAATGTTTTACAGCGTGACAGACATCACAATATATAATCATGTTTTAATACTTTAATCTCATTATAAAGTCGCTTATAATTCTCAATTCATTCACAAAATATATGATATAACTATATATAACACAACTAGGTAATAAAATATGACACAATCTATCTCTATTTTTCAACGATATTTCAAAGGACCGCTAGTACTGCAAATTCTCATCGGCATTGTGGCTGGGGGCGCCTTAGCTGCTATTTCACCCGATACAGCGACTTCCTTTAGTATATTAGGTGAGTTTTTTGTTAAGGCATTGAAAGCGGTGGCACCTATACTTGTTTTTGTTTTAGTTGCGGCTTCTATTGCAAATCAAAAAGAAAATACTGATACTAAAATGAAACCTATTATTATCCTTTATTTATTAGGTACTTTTCTTGCTTCACTTACTGCTGTGTTAGCTAGCTTTGTTTTTCCAACACATTTAACCTTAGATTTAACTGCCATTTCTGCAAATCCTCCACAGGGAATTGGTGAAGTATTGCATACCTTGTTGTTTAAAATTGTGGTTAATCCCATTGAAGCTATTGCTAATGGTAATTTTATTGGTATTTTAGCTTGGTCTCTTAGTCTTGGTATTACACTACGCCATGCATCAGAAAGTACTAAAATTGCTTTTGTGGATGTTTCTCATTCTATTACGCGTATTGTGCATTTTATTATTCGATTGGCTCCTTTAGGTATTTTTGGTCTGGTTGCTAATACCATTGCAAAAACAGGTTTTTCTGCTATTGCAGGTTATAGCCATCTTCTTTTTGTACTAATAGGTTCCATGTTATTTATGGCTTTTGTTATAAATCCTATCATCGTTTCTTTTAAAATTAAACGTAACCCTTATCCCCTTGTATGGCGCAGTGTTCGTGAATCTGGCGTTACAGCATTTTTCACTCGAAGTTCTGCGGCTAATATTCCGGTGAATATGGACTTATGTCGTAAAATGAAATTAAACGAAGATACTTATTCTGTGTCTATTCCACTAGGTGCTGCTATCAATATGGGAGGCGCCGCTATTACGATTACAGTCTTAACTCTTGCTGCCGTGCATACATTAGGTATTGAAGTTGACATGGCAACAGCTTTACTTTTAAGTATTGTTTCTGCTGTTTCAGCTTGTGGTGCATCAGGGGTTGCGGGTGGATCTTTACTTTTGATTCCTTTAGCTTGTAGTTTATTTGGTATTTCTAATGATGTTGCCATGCAAGTTGTGGCTATTGGGTTTATCATTGGCGTTATTCAAGATTCAACAGAAACTGCGCTTAACAGTTCTACGGATGTGCTTTTCACTGCTGCTGCATGTATTGCAGATACAGATCGAGGATAAATATTCTCAGAGCACTAAAGATTAAGGTATATATCAACATAAAAATACTATCATACACTTGTATTTTAGCTATGATGGCCCCATGATATATACCTAATAAAAGTCATATCAAAACAATAAACACTATTAAAAACAAGAGAGAGCCTTATGGCAGACCTAGCAAAATATAGAAATATTGGTATCTTTGCTCACGTTGATGCGGGTAAAACTACCACGACAGAACGTATTTTAAAATTAACCGGTAAAATTCATAAAATTGGTGAAGTTCACGATGGTGAATCTACAACAGATTTTATGGAACAAGAAGCAGAACGTGGGATCACTATTCAATCTGCAGCAATTACAAGTTATTGGCGTGGTCACCGCCTAAATATCATTGATACCCCAGGACACGTCGACTTTACTGTGGAAGTGTACCGTTCTCTAAAAGTATTAGATGGTGGTGTCGGTGTATTTAGTGCGGCCAGTGGTGTAGAACCTCAATCCGAAACTAACTGGCGTTATGCCGATGAATCCAGAGTTGCCCGTCTTATTTTTGTTAATAAAATGGATACAATGGGTGCTGATTTTGACATGGTGTTAGATCAAGTAAAATCAATGCTTGGCGCAACCCCTATGGTCATGACTTTTCCTATAGGTGCTGAAGAAAACTTTAAAGGTGTTGTTGATGTTCTTACTCAAAAAGCCTTTCTATGGGATGAATCAGGTCAACCTGAAAATTTTAAAGAAATTCCTATTCCTGAAGATTTAGTAGAAAAAGCTAAAGCCTATAGAGCCGAACTTGTTGAACTTGCTGTTGAACAAGATGACGATATTATGATGGCCTATATGGATGGTAAAGAACCTTCTATTGATGAATTACATTACTGTATTCGTAAAGGAACACGTGAATTAGCCTTTTTCCCTACTTATGCAGGTAGTGCATATAAAAATAAAGGGATTCAACAACTTCTTGATGCTATCGTTGATTATTTGCCTGATCCTACTGAAGTTGATCCTCAACCTTTATGTGATAAAGAAACAGCTGAACACACGGGTGAATTTGCTATTGTAAGTGAATCAGAACCCCTACGTGCATTAGCGTTTAAAATTATGGATGACCGTTTTGGAGCCCTCACTTTTGTACGTATTTATTCAGGTGTATTAAATAAAGGTGACACTGTTTTAAATAGTGCAACAGGAAAAACAGAACGTATCGGACGTATGGTTCAGATGTTTGCTGATGAACGGAATGAAATTAGTTCAGCACATGCAGGTGATATTATTGCTGTTGTGGGTATGAAGAATGTTAAAACAGGTCATACACTTTGTGATCCAAAACACGAATGCACACTTGAAGCAATGATTTTCCCTGATCCTGTTATTTCTATTGCTGTTGAACCAAAAGATCAAGCGGCAAGTGAAAAAATGGGTATTGCCATTGGTAAGATGGTAGCAGAAGATCCCTCATTCCAAGTAGAAACCGATGAAGATTCAGGTCAAACTATCTTTAAAGGTATGGGGGAATTACATCTAGATATTAAAGTTGATATCTTGAAACGTACTTATGGTGTGGATTTACGTGTAGGTAAACCTCAGGTTGCTTATCGTGAAACTATAACAAAAGAAGTCGAAGATAGTTATACACATAAGAAACAATCAGGAGGTTCTGGTCAATTTGGTAAAATTGATTACCGCATCAAACCGGGTGAACCTAATTCAGGTTTCAAATTCACTTCTTCTGTTGTTGGGGGGAATGTACCTAAAGAATTCTGGCCAGCAGTTGAAAAAGGATTTGCTGACATGATGAAAAATGGTGTATTAGCCGGTTATCCGATGTTAGATGTTGAAATCGAACTTTTTGATGGTGCTTTCCATGCAGTCGATTCCTCAGCCCTTGCCTTTGAAATCGCGGCTCGTGGCGCATTCCGCCAAAGTATCCCTAAGGCAGGACCTCAACTTCTAGAACCTATCATGAAAGTGGATGTATTCACACCTCTTGATCATGTAGGGGATGTCATTGGTGATTTAAACCGTCGTCGTGGTATGATTAAAGATCAATTATCTAGCCCTACCGGTGTACGTATTCAAAGTGAAGTACCGCTAGCGGAAATGTTTGGTTACATAGGAACTTTACGTACAATGACTTCAGGTCGTGGTCAATTCTCTATGGAATTTAATCATTATGCTCCTGTTCCAGCTAATGTTGCTGAAACCATTATTGGTAAATAATTAATTCTTTTATGTATTAAAAAAGCCCAGATCTTAGAGATCTGGGCTTTTTATTTATTACTTAGATAAGTTAAGACAAGGATTTATTTGCTATGAACGCTATGGCTTGTTCAAAACGTTTTAATCCTTCACTAATTTCTGTATCGCTTATCACATAAGAAGGCGCAATACGTATTACATCACTCCCTGCTGTCAAGATAAGAACACCATAGTCTCCTGCCAGATTAAATAATTCACCGCGTTTTTCTACCCAATCCTCAGTTAAAACGGCACCAATAAGTAATCCTTTACCTCTATAGGCTTTAAATAAATGATATTTCTCATTGATAGCTTTAAGACCTTGGACGATTTTTTGACCACGAATTTTTACTCCTTCCAAAACTTCAGGTTTGGAAATTTGATTAACTACAGCAAGTGCAACAGCACAAGCTAATGGATTACCACCAAAAGTAGTACCATGAGTTCCTGGTTTGAAATGACAAGCAAATTTTTCAGTGGTTAACATCGATGCTATAGGAAAACCACCGCCAATTGATTTTGCTGTGGTTAAAATATCAGGTGTTACACCAAGACCTTGATAGGCATAAAAATCACCTGTGCGTCCATTACCTGTTTGTACTTCATCAAATATCAATACAGCATGATATTGATCGCAAAGAGCACGTACTCCTTGAATGAATTCACTGGTAGGTGAAATAATACCACCTTCACCTTGAATAGGTTCTAAGACAACAGCACAGGTTTTTTCTGAAATATGTGCTTTAAGGGTATCAATATCATTGTAAGGTAAATGAGTGATCCCCATAGGTTTCGGTCCAAACCCATCGGCATAAACTTTTTTACCACCCACTGACACTGTAAATAAAGTTCGTCCGTGAAAAGCTTTATCAAAAGCGATGATTTCATCTTTTTCATCACCAAAAGTATCTAAGGCATAACGGCGTGCTAATTTAAAAGCAGCTTCGTTAGCTTCACCACCAGAATTGCAAAAAAAGACTTTGTCGGCAAAGGTTAATTCAGTTAATTTTTTTGCTAATTTTAATGCAGGTTCATTAGTCATCACATTACTAACATGCCATACCTTATGAGCTTGATCTTCTAGGGCTTTTATCATGATGGGATGACAGTGACCTAATGCACTAACAGCAATTCCTCCGGCAAAATCGATATATTCTTTGCCGTTTTGATCCCAAACTTTTGATCCTTTTCCTTTGACTGGAATCATCTGCATAGGAGAAAAACAAGGGACCATGACTTCATCAAATGTTGCACGTGTTACTTTTGTTTCCATTCTTCTTTTTCCTTTTTTATAGATCTAATGCAAAGGGTTTAGATTTACGTTGATAATTATAGAGCTTTTGCTTTTTTCTTGGTAATTGTTCAATACTGATCTCTTTAAAGCCTTGTTCTATAAACCAATGTAAAGTTTGAGTTGTGAGTACAAAGAGTTGTTTTATCCCTTTTGCTTTTGCTTCATTACGCATGTGATGGAAAAGGACTGTACCTCGATCGGCATCTCTATAATCAGGATGAATAGCGACACAGGCCATTTCTGCCATTTTTTCTTCTGGATAAACATAAAGTGCAGCACAGCCAATAATCAAACCATCCTTCGCAATAATAGTAAATTTATCAATTTCTTGTTCTAGTTGTTTTCTAGAACGTCGAACTAAAATACCCTTCTCTTCCAAAGGGCGTATAAGATTTAAAATACCACCAATATCAGCAATAGTTGCCTGACGTGTTTGTTGAGCACTATCTTTCACAATTTGTGTACCAATCCCTTCTATGGAGAAGAGTTCTTGGATAATCGCACCATCTTCAATATAACTGACTAAATGACTACGAGGTACGCCAGCATGACAAGCATGGATAGCACTACGTAAAAAACGGACGGTTTCTGAATGTAAATCACCTTCATCTTGTCTGTTATCCAAAATAGCTTGTGCTTCATTAGGAAATAATTCTTGAATAACTTTTCCATTTTCAGCCACTATTCCTTGATCAGCACAATAGCCAATTAATTTATCGGCACCAAGGCGTATAGCTACTTGAGTGGCCACTTCTTCTGACGAAAGGTTAAAACATTCTCCCGTGACAGAATTTCCTACAGGACCTAATAATACAATCGTATTTTGATCTAATTGGCGTTTGATGCCTTCAATATTAATTCTGCGTATTTTCCCAGAATGTAAGTAGTCGACTCCTTTATAAATACCAATAGGTTGCGCAATAACAAAATTACCGCTGACCACATTGATTTGCGCTCCAGCCATAGGCGTATTATTCAGCCCCATAGAAAGTTGAGAAGTAATTTCAAGTTGTAGGGATCCTGCTACGGATTTAATAATATCTAAAGTATCTGAATCTGTAATTCTTGTTCCATTATAATAGGATGAAGCACGGTTGACTTTCGTTAATTCCGCATCGATATAAGGGCGGGTTCCATAGACTAAAACAATCTTTATACCTAAGCTATTTAATACTGCAAAATCACTGAGAATAGAGCGAAAATTTTTATGTTGAATCGCTTCTCCACTTAGCATAATGACAAAGGTTTTTCCTCTGTGGGCATTAAGATAAGGTGCTGATTGACGAAATCCTTTAACTAAAACATTATTTCTATGTTTCATATTTGTTCTCATTAACATGTATTCAACCATGAGGTTAAGCTAGTATAAAAATCAAAGACAAAATGTGGTGCCTATGTTTTTACCTGAAAAAAGAGTTTCTAATTTTTCTGGATAACGCCATGAGGCAACTTCAATGGGGCGACCTAATTCTTTTGCAGCATCAAATGCCGCTTTAACTTTAACTAACATACCACCATTAATGACACCTTCTGCCATGAGTTCATCGGCTAGTGTTGGAGTGAGTGTTGAGATCAAGTTGCCTTTACCGTCAAGTACCCCGCTTACATCAGAAAGTAAAACAAGCTGAGCATTAAGGGTCATTGCAATAGCCACAGCGGCTTGATCTGCATTAACATTCATTAGTTCACCTTTTTTATCAATACCAATAGAACTAATAATAGGTAAAAATTTAGCTTCAAGTAAATGCGTTAATAATTGAGGATCACCTACCGAAGCTATTCCCACATTTCCCAATTCTGGATCCATTTGAGTGACTTTACAACTATTACCATCGGCTAAGCATAAACCAACACTAGGTAGATGTTGCTTTAATGCTTCTGCTAATAATAATTTATTCGCAGTACCTGCTAATGCGCCAGTAATAAGTGGAATTTCACTTTTAGGCGTAACTCTGAGCCCTTCTTTTTTTACTACTTTTAGATGACATTTATCCATGAGATCATCCACTAAGTAGCCACCGCCATGTACTATGATAAGTGGACGATGAGACTTGTTTTGATAAGCTTGTATAGTTGTAAATAGCTGTTGTAATACACTGGTATTAGAGAGAACAGCGCCACCTAATTTAATGACTAAGGGAATATTATTCATTGCTGACTCCTATTATAATAACGATTCTGTCATTGGATAACCAAAATGAATATTTAAGCATTGTATCGCTTGTGATGCCGCCCCTTTTAGCAAATTATCAATAGCAGAAACTAAAATAATATGCTGTCCTTGTACTTTCCAGCCAATGTCACAAAATGGAGTGAATTGAACTTGCTGTATTGCAGGTAAAACCGCTCCTTTTAAGCGTACGATTTGACTATCAGCATAGGCATCTTGAAGTGCCTTTTCCACATCTTGTTCGGTCACACCTACATTTAATTTACAAGTAATTGTTGCTAAAATACCTCGTTTAAAATTACCTAAATGAGGGGTAAAAATAATATCAGTGCCTAAATGGGCTGCAATTTCAGGTTGATGTCTGTGGGTAAACACACCATATGGTTGAAGACTAACTTGACAAAAACTATTACCTAATCCCGCTTTTCTACCGGCACCAGAAACACCACTAATAGCGTTAATAATAGGCCATTGAGATTCATCTATAAGTTTTGTCTTAATCAACGGCTTTAATGGTAATTGAGATGCTGTTGGATAACAGCCTGCTACGGCAATAAGATCTGTATTTTTGATAGCCTCTGCATTCCATTCAGCTAAACCATAAGCTGCTTTTTTTAGAAGTTCAGGATATTGATGTTTAAAGCCATAATATTGGGTATAAAAATCAACATCATCAACACGATAAGCTCCGGAAAGATCAAAAACAGTACAATTATTTTCTAAAAAAATAGGCGCAATATCATGACTCACTTGATGAGCTGTGGCAAAAAAAGCCACTTCTGCATTTTTCGCAATAGAGGCTAAATCAGAAGATGGCAGAATTTCCATATCAACAATACTACTGAGTTCTGGATATAATGAACTAATGGTTTTGTTTTTATCTAAACTACCGTCTGATACGTAAAGTCCCGTTAATTCTAGTTCAGGATGACGAGTAACAAGTTTAGCAAGTTCAGCTCCAGTATAACCACTTGCTCCTATAATGACTGTTTTTAACATGAAAATTTATTCCTTTATTTTATATATTGTATCGATACTAATGTAATGCATTTAAATTCAATTTAAATGCATTATTATGCTATTAACTTCATCTGTCAATAAGAAAATGACTTCCTGTTATCGACTTTAGCATTGAGTCTAAAATCAAGTCCATATTATGATGAAGAAAATGTTATCAACGATTCATTGTACCATTTCACATTATAGAACAAAGAGACAACTTAATAATGATATGAGTAGAAACCTTATTCTAAAGATAATAAAAACGCCAATTATCTTAATAATAATTGGCGTTTTAATCTAATAAAGTAAAATTAACTTACTTTTTTCACCATCAAATCTAAAATTTGAGTATCTATTTGAGTCATAGAACCATTAGCTAAAGCCGTGAGATTTTGTATTGAATCTTCAACGCTATCGCATACAATACCTTCATTTCCTGTCACTCTAATCCCTTCTAAGGCTAAAAGGGCCGCTTTAAATGCAGCAGTGGCAGAAGATGAGACTTTCATCGCACAACTTGCTTTTGCACCATCACAAATGACACCGGCCACATCACCTATCATACTAGAAATGGCATAAGAAATTTTTTCAGCATCGCCTCCTAATAACCAAGTAATACCTGCTGTTGCCCCCATAGAGGCTGTAGTAGCACCGCATAAAGCAGAAAGTTTATGTTGATCTTTTTTTATATAAATAGCCATTAAGTGCGATAAAACTAAAGCTCTAATTAAAGTTTCTCTCTCTACCTTTAGATGTTCAGCCACAACCACAACCGGCATAGTGGCTGCAATACCTTGATTCCCCGATCCCGAATTACTGACAGCCGGTTTCATCGCTCCCCCCATACGCGCATCTGAAGCCGCAGCAGTACGAGACATAATTTGTAACATCACATCATTAGCTAACAAGCCCTTTTCCACATTTCGTTGATAAGTCATTCCAATTTGCAAACCATAGGAATGTTTTAAACCCTCTTGGGAAAGTGCATTATTGAGTTGATAAGCTTGATAAATAAATGCCATATTTTCTATTGGTGAAAAGACAGCAAAATCATAAATATCTTGAAAAGTAGCTTGATTAAAAAAATAATTCTTTGTTTTCTTTTTAGCAGATATATTTTCATCTAGATAAGTAGTAATCCCATCTTCTTCAATACGTGAAAGATGAGTATGTGTGCCAGAAATAGTCACACTAATATTATGTTCGCTATTACTTAGAGTTACTTTTGCATATAAAGGTTGAGTCACTGAGGCTACCTGAGTACTAATTATGCCAGATTTAAGCATTTTTTTAGCTTCAATTACATCATCAGCAGTTATTTTGTTTAAGACCTCTAATTTAGCATCCACATCACCGGCAATAATTCCTACAGCTGTTGCAATAGGAAGCCCGACCATTCCTGTTCCTGGTACCATTACTCCCATGGCGTTTTTCATTAAATTAGGCGATACGGAAATAATAATATTATCTATTTTCCCCTGAAATCGTTCTCTAGCCATAGCCCCAGCTAATGCGGCAACAACAGGCTCTGTACAACCTAAAGCAGGAACTATATCTGCTTTTAATATATCAATAAATCCTGGCCATAATTTAGTATTCATACTTTTTCTCCGCAATGATCATCCTATTAACAAAACTATAACCTGATACCTTAAGAAAAGTTTGCTCAAATAAAGTTTGTTTTTATCAAAAATAAGCATTTTTTTTCACAATATAGTGAATATAAACATTAAATTTTCATGTATAGTGAAAATAGTAGATTAATAAAGTTTACCTTTAACATAAAATGGAAGGTCATTATGCTTGAACTTGATACAACGGATAAAATCATCTTAAGAGAATTACAAAAAGATTCCTCTATTTCCATTTCTTCTTTAGCAGAAAAAATTAATTTGACTACTTCCCCATGTTGGAAACGCATTCATCGATTAGAAAAATTAGGCGTCATTCGTAAACAAGTTACGCTTTTAGATGCAGATAAAGTGCAACTTGGTTTTATTGCTTTTGTGCAAATTAAAACGAATAATCATTCAGATCAGTGGTATGCTCATTTTGTTAAAACAGTAAGGAATTTTACGGAAGTGATGGATTTTTATCGTATGGCAGGAGAATACGATTATATGATGCGCATTCAAGTCAAAGATATCAAAGCTTATGACTTGTTTTATAAAAAATTAGTACATGATGTACCAGACTTATCAGATGTGACCTCTACTTTCTCTATGGAAGAGCTAAAATCAACACATGAATTACCCATATAAAAAAATACTCCTCACACAATCAAGTATGAGGAGTATTTAAAATTAGCGATAATTAACTATTACCCATGGAAGATATTTGTTTTATTTGTAGCAAATTCTTCATAAGTATTCCAACGTTCATGCATTGCAGTTTCTGCTTCTGCATTAACTTTATCCATCATTTCTGGATGAGTACGTTGTAAACGTTTGAAACGTACTTCTCGCATACGATATTCGCTTAGAGGCATTGTTGGACGCAAGCTGTCTAACTGGAATGGAATATCATCTGTTTCGCGTAGTGTTGGATTATAACGGAATAAAGGCCAGTGACCCGTTTTAACTGCACGTTGCTGTTGTTCCAATCCTTCATTCATCTTAATACCATGAGAAATACAATGGCTGTAACAGATGATAAGTGATGGTCCTGGATAAGCTTCAGCTTCGCGCATAGCACGTAGTGTTTGTTCAGGATCAGCCCCCATAGCAATACGAGCAACATAAACATTGTTATAAGTCATCGCTTGTAATGCAATATCTTTCTTATTAGTCATCTTACCTGAAGTTGCAAATTTCGCAATTGCACCATGAGGTGTAGATTTAGACATTTGACCACCGGTGTTTGAATATACTTCTGTATCCATTACCATGATGTTAATGTCTTCACCACTTGCTAATACATGATCTACACCGCCGTAACCGATATCATAAGCCCATCCGTCACCACCTAGTACCCAGATAGAACGACGAATCAAATGTTCTGAAATAGATTCAAGTTGTTTTGCTTCTTCAGTACCTAAAGCATTCAGTGCTGCTTTTAAGGTATCAACATCTTTCATCTGTGCTTGAATATTAGATTCAGTACGTTGTTCGCGAGTTAGTATATTTTCAACTAATTGAGCATCTAATTGAGGTTTCATTTGAGTTAATAAATCACGAGCAAGTTCACTGTGTTTATTTTCTGTTAAACGGAAACCAAAACCAAATTCTGCATTATCTTCGAATAAAGAGTTAGACCATGCAGGACCACGACCTTGTGCGTTATGAGCCCAAGGAGTTGTAGGTAAGTTACCACCGTAGATGGAAGAACAACCAGTTGCATTAGCAACCATTAAGCGTTCACCAAATAGACGAGTTAATAAACTAACGTAAGGTGTTTCACCACAACCAGCACAAGCACCACTAAATTCAAACAAAGGTTGTAAGAATTGAACACCACGAACATTGGAGAAATCCACTTTAGAACGATCGTTGTAAGGGATTTTTTCGAAATGTTTTAAGTTTTCAACTTCTTCATCATAATGCTTACTCTTAGGCATCATGTTAAGTGCTTTACGTGTTGGATCTTTTGGATCGATTTCAGGACAAGCTTCAGCACATAATTCACAACCAGTACAGTCATCTGCATAAACTTGAATAGTATAACCAACATCAGGGAAACCACGCGCTTGAGTGTCCGCACTTCTAAAGCTTGCAGGAGCACCTTCAAGTTCTGATTTATCATAGAACTTAGCACGAATAGCTGAATGTGGACATACAAAACTACAGTTACCACATTGAACACAAAGATCTTCATCCCATTCAGGAAGGAATTGTGCTACGTTACGTTTTTCCCATTGAGTTGTACCTGTTGGGAAAGTACCATCAGCAGGAAGTTGAGAAACTGGGATTAAATCACCTTGGCCGGCAATCATTTTCGCAGTTAAATCCTTAACAAAGCTTGGTGCATCGTCAGGAACAACTTTAAATGCACTATTAGTTGCTGTTACTTTTTCTGGAATTTTAACTTCATAAAGATGAGCAAGTGATGCATCTACAGCCTCGAAGTTCTTCTGTACAACATCAGGACCTTTCTTCATATAGGTCTTTTTGATTGCTTTTTTAATACGTGCAATAGCTTCATCTGGTTCTAGAACACCAGATAGTTTAAAGAAACAAGTTTGCATTACAGTATTGATACGATTACCCATACCAGTTTTCTGTGCCACGACAAATGCATCGATAACAAAAAGTTTCATTTTTTTATCAATCAATTGTTTTTGCATACGTGCTGGCAATTTATCCCAAAGTTCATCAGGACCGAAGTGTGAATTCACTAAGAATGTTGCACCTTCTACTGCTTTAGCTAACATATCAGTTGATTGTAAGAAAGCTTCTTGGTGACAAGCAACAAAGTTCGCAGATTGTACAAGGTAAGGGCTATTTACTGTATGTTTCCCAAAACGTAAGTGAGAAACAGTTTGTGAACCTGATTTTTTAGAGTCATACACAAAGTAACCTTGTGCGTAAAATTCAGGATCTTGACCAATAATCTTAATGGTATTCTTGTTGGCACCTACTGTACCATCAGCACCTAAGCCATAGAACATAGCACGAACAACATCATGTGCTTCAATATCGTAAGTTTCATCATAATCGATACTCATATGAGTAACATCATCAATAATACCTACAGTAAAGTGTTGTTTTGGTGATGTTTTTGATAATTCATCATAGATACCTTTAACCATTGCGGGTGTAAATTCTTTACTAGATAGTCCATAACGGCCACCAATAATACGAGGTACTACGGTAAATTTATCTTGGTTTTCTGTAATAGCAGTTAAAACATCTTGATATAATGGTTCACCATTTGAACCAGGTTCTTTTGTACGATCTAGTACTGCTATTTTTCTTACAGAATCAGGAATTGCATCTAACAATGCTTGAGCAGAAAGTGGACGGAACAAACGAACATGAACAACACCAATCTTTTCACCTTTTGCTGTTAAATCAGCAACGGTTTCTTTGATGGTTTCAACACTACTACCCATAGAAACAATCACACGATCTGCATCAGGAGCACCAGTATATTCGATAATTTTATACTGACGACCAGTTAGCTTACCAAGTTTTTCCATATTTTTTTCAACGATACCCGGTACCGCATTATAATATTTATTTGCCGCTTCTCGGCCTTGGAAAAAGACGTCAGGGTTTTGCGCTGTACCACGCATAATTTGGCGATTAGGACTTAAAGCACGGTCACGGTGGGCACGAACAAGTTCATCGTCAATCATCTCTTTGATGATTTCATCATCAATTAAAGTTAGTTTATTCACTTCATGAGAAGTACGGAAACCATCAAAGAAATGAACAAAGGGAATACGTGAATCTAATGTTGAAGCATGGGCAACTAAAGCCATATCATGCGCTTCTTGTACAGAACAAGAAGAAAGTAACGCAAAGCCAGTACCACGAGCTGCCATGACATCTTGGTGGTCACCAAAGATAGATAAAGCATGTGCTGCTAATGAACGTGCTGCTACATGGAATACAGTTGAAGTTAATTCGCCAGCAATTTTATACATGTTTGGCAACATTAACATTAAACCTTGAGATGCGGTAAATGTTGTGGTCATTGCGCCTGACTGTAATGCACCGTGAACGGCACCTGCAGCACCACCTTCTGATTGCATTTCAGCTATTTGAGGTACGTTACCCCAAATATTTTGAGTCTTTTTTGCCGCCCATTCATCGGCAAGTTCGGCCATAGTAGATGAAGGTGTAATAGGATAAATTGCACACACTTCACTTAAACGATAAGCTATATAAGCTGCTGCTTCATTCCCATCGCAGGTCGTCATTTTTTTATTCAATTCTGTCATTACTCTTTCCTATCGTTTGAAATTTGATACTGGAACCATTTCAATAGCGTGACATGGACATTGTAGTACGCAAGCGCTACAACCGGTACATTTACTATAATCCACACTATATCCTTTGCCTTCGCCAAGACGCGTAATAGCATCATTAGGGCAAGCAGCAAAACAGCCATCACATTCAAAACAGTTACCGCAAGAGTAACAACGTTTTGATTCATAAACAGCTTCTTCAGCATTCAAGCCACCGAGGACTTCATCAAAAGTAACCATACGACGTTGTAGTTCAATAGAAGGTTGTTCAGTCTGTTCTGCTTCTGTTTTATACCATAAATGCAAATTATCAAATTTGATTACAGGTTTCTTAGGTGCTTTTTTATAAATCTCACCACGTAAAAATGCATCGATGTTTTTCGCTGCTTTTTTACCATGACCCACACCAATAGTAACAGTACGATCAGATGGCACCATATCACCGCCAGCAAACAAACCTTTGTAACCCGTCATCATATGTTCATCAACACTAACGACACCATCCCAACTTGTTTCTACGCCAGGAAGACCTTTAGCCAGTTGACTGTCAATGTTTTGACCTAAAGCTAGAATTAAAGAATCGGCTTCAATTTCTTCAAATTCTCCAGTAGGTTCCGGACGACCTTCTGCATTGATACGTTGTTTTTGTAATTTATACTTCTTACCATCAATTTCTTCGATAGTACGTAACCAGTGGAAAGTCACACCTTCTTCAATAGCTTCTGCACATTCAAAATCATGAGCTGGCATATGTTCGCGGTCACGACGATACACAACCATTACTTCACTATCTTCACCACCAAGTCGACGTGCGGTACGAGCAGCATCCATTGCTGTATTACCACCGCCATAAACGATAACTCTTTTACCAAGAACTGGGGCTTTATCTAAACCAATATCACGCAAATAACTTACTGCATCAATAACACGAGATGGATCATCATTTGGAATATCAACACCACGTCCGATATGAGCACCAACAGCTAAAAAGACTGCGTCAAATTTGCCTTTTTCTTTTTCCTCAAGGATATTTTCTACCTTAGAATTTAAAACAAATTTAACGCCCATATCTTCGATACGTTTAATTTCAGCATCAAGGATATCACGAGGCAAACGATATGATGGAATACCAAAGCGCATCATACCACCTGCGACAGGAGCACTATCACGGATTTCAACTTCATGCCCACGACGGCGTAACTGATAGGCTGCAGATAAACCACTAGGGCCTGCACCAACAATCAATACTTTCTTGCCTGTTGGTTCTCCGCTAACAACGGCTTTCCAACCTTGTTTAATTGCTTCGTCACCTAAGAAACGTTCTACTGCATGAATAGATACAGCATCATCAGAATTTTCACGGTTACATGCAAACTCACAAGGATGGTAACAAACTCGGCCATGAATAGATGGCATTGGGTTGTTGACAAGAATTTCTTGGAAAGCTTCTTCGAATTTCCCTTCTTGAGTTAATGAAAGCCAGGCTTGAATGTTACTTCCTGCAGGACACCCCTCATTACAAGGAGGTAATAGGTTATTGTATACTGGAACATTCATTTGAATAGGTCCTGTCCCTTTCTTAATTTTAAGATCAGGTGGCAGTGTCATGTCCAGTTTAGATTTAGAGCTACTCATAATTATTATCCTTTGCTGGCTAGATGTAAATGATTATCATCTAACCCTTTATTAATAAACAAGTTTATTCTACACCGCTAATTGGATAAAAAATAGAGATAGAAAATATATTTTTAAAATATTTGTGTAATAAATGCGAAATGATAATAATTACTATTATCATTTTAAATAATATAATATTATTTTTGGTTTATGGTTGATAATTGGTCTATTCTTGGGTTATTATTATTAATTCGAAGGTGATCTAGAATATGAATGGCATCCTTTCTGTTGTTGCAAAGTAAGACCATATCACAACCTGCTTGTAAAGCTTGTTGTGCCCTTTGTGTTGGATCACCCATGATTTTTGCCCCTTCCATATTCAGATCGTCAGAAAAAATCACTCCTTTAAATTTTAGTTGCGTACGTAAGATTTTTTTTAACCAATACGATGAACCACTGGCTGGCTGATCATCGTAGGCAGGATAAATAACATGTGCGGGCATCATAGCATCTAATAAACCTGCATCTATTTGTGCTTTAAAAATCAACATATCTTCATTGAACAGATTATCTCTTTTATCAATAGGGATATCTTTGTGTGAATCAACTAATACAGCACCATGCCCAGGAAAATGTTTTCCTGTTGTGACCATACCGGCATTTTTCATTCCTGTTAAAAAAGCACTGCTGTAAGTTAAAACTGTTTGTATATCATCCCCAAAAGCACGACTACCAATTGCGGGACAATTAAATCCTTTATCTAAAACAGGAGCAAAACTCAAATCGATGTGATGTTGCATCAATTCAGTGGCCATTGTCCACCCCATCTTTTCCGCTAACTGGAGGCCATCTGGCGTTTGTGCATAAGATTGAGCAGGTGGAATTACAGTAAATCCTTTTTTAAAACGTTGCACTCTCCCCCCCTCTTGATCGACACCAATTAAAATAGTTTTTTTGGCAGCTTTACGAATGGATAAAGTTAATGCTTTCAATTGTGCGTTATCATAATAATTACGACTAAATAAAATTACGCCCCCTACTGTGGGGTGCGCCAATATTTCTATATCTTCAGCATCTAGTTCGCAACCGTCAATATCTAACCATAATGGGCCCATATTTCTTTCCTCTATTAATCTGCTAAATAAATCACGCCTAAACTGGTGTGATGGCTTGCCCCAGTAACACTGGGTAAATTACTAGGTAAATTATTTATACGTCGATATGCCAACCAAGCAAAAGCAATAGCTTCCATATAATCTGGATCTATATTTAAGGCATGAGTCGTAGTGACAGACCATTGGGGTAATAATTGTATCAATTGACGCATAATAACGGGATTATGCACGCCGCCACCACATACAAATAAATGTTTTGATTGGGGATAATTTTGAGCTAATTTATTTAATTCTTGCCCAATACTCTGGGTTGTTAATGCACAGAGTGTGGCCTGTATATCTTCAATTTTAACTTTATTCGCTGCTGCTTTAGTACAGTATGTTTTTAACCAATTTAAATTGAAGTATTCACGCCCCGTACTTTTGGGAATAGATTGAGTAAAATAAGGATCTTGTAACATTTCGGCTAATAATGGTTGATAAACACAGCCCTTTTGCGCAAGACAGGCATCTTTATCATAGGCAGCTGGAGTTTGATATGAACACCACATGTCAAGCAAGGTATTCCCTGGGCCGGTATCATAACCTAATACCTTATGTACATTGGGATAAATAACACTAATATTAGCTATACCACCAATGTTTAACACTACATTAAATGCTTTTTTATCCGAAATAAGTTCTTGATGAAAAGCAGGCACTAATGGTGCCCCTTGTCCCCCTAATGCCATATCCTTACGTCTAAAATCAGCAATAGTAGTAATACCAGTTCGCACAGCAATAATATTGGCATCCCCTAATTGCATTGTAAAAGGGGCATTTTTTTGTGGGTGATGAAAAACAGTTTGCCCATGATTACCTATGGCTTTAATTTGTGATGCGTCTACTTGTGCTTTTTGCAATAAAGCAAGCACTGCATCGGCATATAAATGCCCTAATTCATAATCTAATAAGCCAATTTCCAGTAATTGAGGCGACTGTTGCACACATAGCTCATTTAGCCTGTTTTTTAACTCTATAGGCATAGGAATAAAATGATGTGCTTGCATTTTTATTAAATTGTCAGATATGGCCACTAATACAGCATCCACACCGTCTAAACTCGTCCCAGACATCAGCCCTATATATAATTCAGTATCCATTAGATCCTTATTATCATTAATAACGTACAGATAAATAAAGATTACTCTTTCTATCTAGAAAAAAAATAGATAATAGCATATAATTCCCATCGTTTTTAAACTAAAAACCTTATTTAATATCTTCATATTTATCAAAATTAAAGGGCAGTTATGAATAAATTTATCATTACATTGCTATCGCTAATAAGCTTAACTTGTGTTTCGCCATTAGTTATAGCCGCAGACTCAACTGCAGCTACAGTAGCAACGACAAAAACATTAGAGCAAACTAATTTGGAAAAAATCCAAACATTGACTTCTGATATTGTGAATCTCAATAAGATGGTGACATCTACTACTGGTGATGAACAAAACATTGCACGATTACAACTATTTAAGAAAAATACTGAACGTCGTGATGTATTATCTTCTTTACTAAAATCAGATAGTTTAGACAAAAGTCAATTAACTAAAATGGTGAAAGATCAAATTGCTTTTGTCAAAAAAAATAAAACCATTGTTGCTGAACAATTAAAACAAGATCAATTAGCGTTTAAACAAGCGAGTGACAATGAACAGCTTATTTTACTTACGCAGCTTAATGATAATACCCAACTTTTGCTTAACTTATTAAAAGATGAGAAACAAAATAACGATTGGGCTACATCATTAAACATCACCGCGAGTAATCAAAATAAAGACTTAGAACTACAAATTACTCAACTGTTAAAAGATACTGCAGCTAGTTTAGAATATGATGCACAACAAGAAGCTGAAACTAGTAAACAATTAAAATCTGCATCAGAGGCTGAAAAAGCGACATTAGCACATAAGAATTTGGTTTTCTCTAGAAAAAAATCTGCTGATACTCAGTCATTACAAACTTTAGTGACTTTAGCGGATCAATTACAGATAAATACAGCAGAATACAAACAACAATTATTTGAAGCAACAGGAAATATCACCAAAGACATTTTAAATGTTGACGTGGCCTTTTCATTACTAGAAAAATGGAAAGATCAAGCTATTGGTTGGTTTACCAATAATGCACTACAATCTATTTTTAATATACTTGTTTTTATCTTATTGATTCTTCTAGGTAAATTTCTATCTCGTATTACTCGTCATTTAGTTTCTAAAGCAGTTTCTGCAGATAAGTTGAATTTATCTCGATTAATGCAAGAATTTTTCATCTCTCTCGCAAGTAAAATAGTCTTCTTTATTGTATTGCTTATCGCACTATCACAAATTGGTTTAAACTTAGGTCCACTACTTGCTGGTTTCGGTGTCGCTGGTGTGATTATTGGTTTTGCATTACAAGATACTCTGTCTAATTTTGCGGCAGGTATGATGTTACTTATTTATCGTCCTTTCGATGTCGGTGATTTTATTAACGCTGGTGGTGTTGCAGGTAAAGTACATAGTTTAAATCTCGTCAGCACGACGATTCATACACCTGATAACCAAATCATTATTGTCCCTAATAGCTCTATTTGGGGTGGAACTATTATTAATGTGACACGCGAAAAAATGCGTCGTGTAGATCTAACTTTTGGTATTGGTTATGGAGATGATATTTTAAAAGCAGAAAAAGTATTAGCTGATGTTGTTAATGCTCATGATAAAGTACTTAAATCTCCAGCACCTGTCATTAAGCTACATACGTTAAACGATTCTTCTGTTGATTTTGTGGTACGTCCATGGTGTAAAACAGCAGATTATTGGGATGTTTATTGGGATATTACTCGTGCGGTTAAATTGCGTTTCGATGAAGAAAATATTTCTATTCCATTTCCCCAATCAGATGTACACCTACATATGGTTAAAGAGAATGAAAAATAATATTATTTATTCATTAGTATAACTATACACCTCCCCTTATATAAAAAGAGGAGGTATTTCCCTCCCCTTTTTATTCTTTGATTATGTTACTCAGATAAATTTAATATAGACTGCTGATCAATATGTACTATCACCTGTTTAATATTATTCGTACGAGCAAAAATTTGACTGCTTCTGATCTTATCAAAAAGTAAAGAATCTTGAGATACTTTACTTCCATCCCTCATCACAAATTCGGTATAACTTCTGTGAGAGGATTCTAACGAATAAATAAAGGGAATTTGACAATAAGTAAAGCCAAGTTGTTGAGCATCAAGATCAACTTGATTCCATTGATTATCTATATCAATATAATCAAATTGACAATGTTCTGTTACAAATTCAAGCTTCCTTAGCAATTGAGGCTGTATCTCAATACACCCATGATTAATCCTAATTCCTAGTTCATTAAAACGAGTAATGATTTCTTCTTTTACTTGTCCTGTCATGCCCGGTTGTTGAGCCCCCGCTTGTTTAGGTGTATGCGAATAAGGATCCGTAGGAAAAGCGCCATAAACATCCGGTTTTTTATTAAAACCAATTCCGTTGCGAACTTTATAGTAATAGTCTGCTAATTTTTCAGTTTCTAATGAATGTGCATTTTCATCCCAAGCTAAAAAATAATTTTCTTGGACGGCTAATAATAGTTTCGAAACCATATGCCAATAAATAGAACCTAATCCTTCATACGCAAACATAGATCCAGAACGGCCAGTAAAGGCCTGATGGTGGAAAACTTCTTCGTAACAATCCAGAACATTTTGTATCTGTGTATCTGAAATATTCTGATATTCCGTTGCGACCTTTGTTAATACAGGAGCTAAAACACCTGCATTTTCAAATTGAACGTTAAAATGATAATGTCCATCAACATCTTTTTCCACAATACGTCGATCATTTTTATCAATCATTATTTTCAAAAATGCATTATTTAGAATCGAACTTTGAGGGATTGTATTTTTCTCAGCAAAGGCTAACAAATGACGATCAGGATACAGCATAAATGTATTTTGATCTTGACGATACATATCACTAGCATAAAGATGATCGAGTAATGCAACTGCTTGCTTAGGCGATAAACAGCCAGAGGATAAAACAGATACTTGACCTTCTAACATAACATATAGATAGTTTACTCTCGCATGCTTAGGTATGCTCAAATCTAAAATATTATAGGCATTATATAAACCATCTTTTCTTAGGTTAGACTGAATACTTGCATCTATAACCGCTAATGAGTGATCTAATAATGCTTTTATTTCTGCATAATCTACTTCTGTCTTATGAGTAAAACCTATGTTGTATATATTTTTACGATAGTTTGCCGATACACTAGCTAATTTATATAAAAACGCATATCTTTTTTCACTATCTATCTTTCCATGAATAAGTTCAGTTTGTATATCAGCAAAAATTTTTGTGGTCGCTTTAAGCCAAATGACCACTTCTTCTGATAGCACAACCTTGCCATTATGCTCAGTTAATAATTTTTGCATAAAAGCAATATAACGACGCATATAATACAATGTCACCATGGATAATCCATTGCCAACAATAGCATTATTAGCGTCATTCCATTCTGGTCTTTGGGTATTTAACCAAATTCCGCCATCAATCACAAAATTACCCAACTTAGCCAATAGAGGCACAAGTAATTTTTCTGTTAAATTAACGAGATATACCTGATTATTTTTATCTAAAATTAAACGCCCATCACTGCCTAATTGTTCTACTTTTTCTTCAATTATTTTTTGTTTTTCATGGTTAAATTTAACTGTATCCTTAGGATTTTTGAATAGTTGCGCTACACCACAAATTTCATATGGGATATTGGCATAACTAAAGATGTCCATATTAAGAAGTTTATCTAATTGATTACCTTGATACTGTTTAGATAATTCTAAAAACTTCAATAAATAGATAATTTGATGATCGCCCCAATAGCCAATATTACTCCATGGATCATCGTTATCTACAATTTCCCAATCAATACCCTCTTTTGTAATACGGTATGGATTGTATCCATCGGCTGTTGAGGCATTAACAAACTTGGCAATAAAGGATTCTATAAAATTAGGGTAACTTAAACTTAACGCTTCCCAATTTTGGAATATATCACGCCAGTTTCCTTGATAAGATAACAAGCGTTTTCCATCATTATCTTTAAGTTTGATCTCAAAATGATTCCATGGACGACTTGGATCACCATGACGACGACCGAAGGTAAAAGGTAAATATTCGTAACATAAACGCAATAATTGAGGATCATCTTGGCCCGATACCAGATAAATTAGATCAGCATAGTTAATATTGTTAGGTATCTTATTAAAAAACAAGAGATGGCGTTTAACCATTTCTTTATTTAATATTTTTAACGTACGTACTAAATCTTCTTTTTCTACCCAGTATTGGTTATTAACAACGCCGCCACGCATACTGTTAAACAAGACATTAGCATAATGATGCACACTGGTTGTTTCTTCAGCCGTTTTTTGGAAAGCATCACTACCAGCTAATAATTTAAGTAAATCTTGCTGATTTTTCTGTATCGATGTTTCTATCTCTTTTTTAATCTGATCTTTTTGATTTAAATTTTTCTTTAATTGCGCTAAATCACTATGTGATAAATCCACATCAGCTACAATGAGCCAACTTTCTGGTTGATCTTTTAATAAAGTTTGTTTCTTATGGATAAAATAGGCACCTCTAACACCACGGCATAAATGCTCTGTTGTAATGGGAGCCCCGGTTCGAAACTGCTTCAATTGTTGGCTCGATATCAAAATATCTTCTTGATCATTGACGACACTAAATACACTGGTTGCTTGTAAAGATTCAGCTGGTTCTGCTTTATCACTTAATTTAGCATAAAGAGAAAAGGTGGCTAATGATGAATCTGAAGATAATTCATTCCATTTATATGCATCTACAAGAGCACTACTTGATTGCATTGCTTTAAGTGGCGCTGCTGAAGGCTGTATGTTTTGAATACCATCTAATATATCTATATCTACCGATTCTTGCGAATTATTGAAAATATGAGATGTACGTACAAAACCATAGTTTTCACTCGTGGTCCATTCATAACTAAATGTTAATCCTAAATCTTGATTAATTTCTTCAAATAAGATTTTATTACCTATGGCATTTTTATATAGGTTACGTTGTACATGATAAAAACCATCATGTTGTGGATTAAAAGGTTCCCATTGTAGGATGTTATCCTCTCTACACACTCTAACTACTGTTTTACTCCCAGTATTCTCTGCATTTTCATGAATATAATCTACTGATCTATATGGAAACAATGCATTTTCTGGTCGAATTCTACCCGCAGATAAACAGCCTGTTGAAGAAATAAATAACCAGTGATCACTGGCAGATACAACACTAATAAAAAATGGAGGCATTTGATCCACATTTTCAATTTTGTAATATCTCTCGTTATTTTTAGTAACAAATTGACCTAAAATCTCTTTAGTTTTAATCTTTTTCATTATGATAACAAACCCTAAAGTAAGCGCTTTCTTTATAAAGCGTGAAATAAATAAAATAATGTTCTAATATGGAAGACAAAGCTTAAAATGTATTTCCCCTTCGTAAAGGATGTTTTCAATATTCTTTTTCATAAAGGGGTGCTTATCTTCTCCCTTCTTTTTACTTAGTTTTTTATATAAAATTATTCATTTTGTTATTCTTTTAATTTTTTAGCTTTAATTCCTTCTCTGATTTCATTAGCACGTTTTTCAGTTAAATCATAATTTCGCATAATGAAAATAGCCGCTAATGTACCTAGTATAGGCAACCCAGAAAAAGCTAAACGCAAACCTGTTATCGCCCCTTCAGACTGATGAACAAGTCCAGCATCAAATCCAACAATAGATAAAATTAAGCCACTTAAGCCTCCAGCTATAGCAAAACCAAATTTTACCATCCACCAATAAATTGCACCAAAGATTCCTTCACGTCTTTTGCCTGTATGTAATTCATCTAAATCACAGATATCTGCAGTCATCGACATCATTGTAGTAAATAAACTACCAATACCAAATGAGAAAAAAGGTAAAGCGATTAAAAACATCCATACTTGACCTGGTATAAATAAAAACCAGAATAAAATATATCCCAATACAGAAATACTTTGACAAATTAAAAACGCATTTTTCTTACCTACTTTCTTAGATAACCAAGCAACGACAGGAATAGTAATAAAGGTAGTAAGTAAAGCGCCTATACAACCAAATAAAGTGGGCCATAAACCGGCAGCTGCAGCATCGCCATTAAATAGATAATAAACAATAATAAAGAAAGAGAAAGACGCTATAGTATTAAATGAATTAAAAATTAAAAATGTTGCAAAACAGATTTTTCTAAATTCTTTGTAACTAAAAGCATCTTTAAAGCCAGAAAATATTTCTTTTAAACCGCCACTAATATTACGTAAAGTAAGAGGGGTTAAATTGTCATTATCTTTAGTTGATTTTCCCTTGATAAATATAGCAGGCATAATAGCAAAAATAGCGAAAATAATACCAACCCAAATGGAAAGTGTTCGCGTGGCGGTATCTGGATTATGGAACCAGCTAGGATCATACATAATAACCCAAAACCAAGGTGCAATGACCCAAGCCCATTGACCGATCCATTGAGCGGTAGCCATAATGCTCGTACGCTCATTAAAATCATCAGTCATTTCATATCCCATAGCTACATAAGGAACACTAAAAATGGTTAATCCTAAATAAAAAACAAATGACCACAACATAAAATAAGTAAAATTATAAAGTAATGTGTTTTCACGATACAGTTGCCACATAGCAATAAAGGCAATCCCCATCACAATAGCACCTAAAAAAACATATTGGCGTCGACGTCCCCATTTAGAACGAGTGTTATCAGAAATAACCCCCATAATGGGATCGGTCACCGCATCAAAAATTCTGGGTAGAAAATAAATAATTCCCCACATCCAACCAGGAAAGCCAAGATTTTGTACTAAAATGACCATAAAAATTCCCAATGCAGCTGGAAACATTTGATTTGCTAACATTCCAAGACCAAAAGCAATTTTTTGACCTCTAGGTACTTGACCATGGAATGTCGAATTTTGGTTTTGCATTTTTTACCTCTATTTTTGAAAATTTAATCTAAACTTACTTTGCACTCACAAAGAAAGCGCTTTCTTTTTTAGGGAAAATACAAGAAATATCCATTACTAGCAAGCACTAATCATTAATTTAATTCAAAAATGCTATGTAGATCAAAGTTAAGAGATAACAAATTTAATTAATATGAACTAGGAGAATTAATAATAACGTATGCACGGATTGAGAGAAAAATAAATATATAAAAAATCACAGAACAGCAAAACTTTCAGATGAACGATGTTCTGTGACTTTTTTCTTCTTTAGAAAACCAAAGGGGTCAACGGAAAAAACAGCAGATGATCACTTGGTGATTAGAATGCAGGTTCAATCGTGCCTTTAAATTTATTCTGAATAAAATCACGAATGACTTGAGAATGGAAAATTTTCATAAATTTCTGATAACTTTTATTGTCTTTTTGATCTGCTTTAGCTGCAACAATCATTACAGCAAGAGGTGCGTCTTTAGCCTCTAAATAAATACCATTTTGTTTAGGATCTAAACCTGCTGACATCACATAATTCATCGTAATCGTCGCCACATCAACATCTTCTAAACTACGAGGTAATTGGGCTGCTTCCATTTCTACAAATTTTAGATGTTTAGGATTTTTCACTACATCTTGTAATGTTGCTTTATAACCTACGTTATCTTTAAGTGTAATTAATCCCGCATCTGCTAAAAGAAGTAAACCACGTCCGCCATTAGTTGGATCATTAGGAATGGCTACTAAAGCATTATCGGGAAGATCTTGTATATGCTGATATTTAGAAGAATAAATTCCCATACGCATTAAAATAGAACGGCCTAGAGACACAAGATGGGCATTAGCACTTTTATTATAATTATCCATAAATGGTTTATGTTGATAGCTGTTAAGATCGATATCTCCACTTTCAAGCGCTGCATTAGGTGTGATGTAATCAGAAAATTCGATCACCTCAACATCCAAACCTTGTTTCTTTGCTTCTTGAGCAACAGCTTCCACTACTTCTGCATGAGGCCCTACTGTCGCACCTATTTTCAGTACTGTTTTTTCTTGACCACAAGCAGTTAGCCCTAGAAGAATTAAAGAAGTAAAAATTAATTTGGATAATGGTCCAGTGTTTATTTTCATATTATGTTCCTTATGAATAGATTAGTATTGTGTTTATAGTAAGGATTAATAGTAAGGGTTTTATACTAAACGATATTTTAGAGATAGATATTTTTTTTTTGCGCTTATAAGAGAAAATATTTTCACAAAATAGTCCAAAAGACAAAAGTATCATTCATCACACACCATATAATGTTAGCTGTTTAATTAAATTTTTCAAATTAAATATAGAAATAGCCCTATCTAGTTTGAAAACTCATCGACCTGAAGGACGATGATTCTTGTCGTCATTAGCAAT
>Ga0055584_100000523_pt1 | contig 36614 bp, 38 predicted proteins | sample OSDHelmetaG_FD_58716 | JGI IMG/M metagenome (GOLD analysis project Ga0055584, IMG submission 58716) | Pelagic marine sediment microbial communities from the LTER site Helgoland, North Sea, for post-phytoplankton bloom and carbon turnover... | ecosystem: Environmental > Aquatic > Marine >...
GCACCGGTAGTCGTCACGGTGTAGGCGACGCCACCCATGGATTTGAACGCCGACGCAAATCCGTCTTTGTCGTCACTGCTCGCGCAGCCGGTTAGCGCCGTCAGTGCCAGCGCCAATACGAGCCCAGCAGCACGGCAACAAAGCCAACTCATACGGTTATTACGGGGGCATAAGGACGTCATAAAAATTCGATTCGGCTCATTAACTTCCAGACAGCTGGGAATGTCTCTAGTTCAGTCAGATTTGCGTTAACTTCGATGCTGTTGCTGGCATCTAGCACTGGTCTGAATCGCAACAGTGCAAGCACCAATCACGGCGGCGCACGTTGATTGATACCGGTGACATCGCGTCAGCTGCGCCAATTCTACTCTGTTCGAGGCGGATCGATGCCGACTGATGCACACATTACGAGTTTTGACGCCAAGGCATCAGCCAATGCCAACGACGCTGACTATGAGGTGCGACCCGATGCAAGCCATGCAGCCAGCGCATGCCCCATTGTGACCATACGCACCACCTGTGTTGTGGTGCTTACGTAGCCGCTGATGGTGGTGTGCGCCGCAGGCGAAATATGCAACTGCGCGGGACGCAAATGTGCCATGCGCGCACCCCCCGCACGCGCCAGTGCAACCATGCTATTTGTCGCAACACGAATCGAGCCGTCGCGTTGATGCGTAGCAAAGCTTGCGTGAATGAGTGCGAGTAACGCTGGCCAATGCGCCAAGTGACGCCACAAAGTAGCGACATTTGCGTCGCTACTGGCTGCGCCAAAGGCATTGACTTCCCGCACCATAGACCAAGTAGTGGCTGCGATTTCAGTTTGCGCCAGTAATTCAGGGAACGGTGGCCAGCTCGGCTGGCGCAGCCGTTCGAACGCGACCGTATCGGCGTCATCATGCTCCGCAGGTGGAGTGACTAGGGCCGACAGCGCCATCAAATTCATGCCATTGGAGCGGTTATAAGCGGCGATAATGGTACGCGCTGCGTCTACGTCGGTGTCGGACAAGCCAACGCTGGCGAGCTGCGCCGTACTCAGCGGTGGTGGTGCCGGCAGCGGCGTTTGTGCTATGCACCGCGCCAATGCTCGTTGCGGCATTCCAGATAGATAGACAGGCTTTGTTAAGCGCCACACCTGCGCCAAAGCGTCGTCCATGCCAGCAAGGCCGCGCCAAATTGACGTCACCAACGGAATCGCCATGGTCGCGCGGATATCGGCGAACAGCTCGGCAGTTTCACCGCGCGCGCTGCGTTCGTCGATCGCAGTGACCGGATCATAAGAAAAATCGTCGTTCATCACCTTATCCTGCGCTAGCTCGGGCAGCGAGTAGGTAGTGTGCAAATAGCACGGCACTAAGCGCGCTCTAAAATGCTTGCATAAGCTCAATGCTTACACCATCAGGCGCCGAGATATAGCACAGCAGGGAACCATCAACGCCCGCTTTCAGCGCGACCGGAAAAGTCACGCCTTGGGCTGCAAGTTCAGCGCAAAATGCGCGTAAATCGCCACGATATAGAAAGCCGAAATGATCGGTACCCAAATGGTTATGGCTCGAGAATGTGTCGAATTCTTGCACTGCTGGCGCAGGCTTCGGTTGCTCGCCGGCGCGTGCACCGCGAATGATCAGCGTCTTGCCGCCGATCGCGATGAAAATCTGTGCCGCGCCACGCGCTACAGTGTCAGCAACAACTTCGGCGCCGAGCATGTCGACGTACCACTGGGCCGACTCATGCGGGGTGTTGCTGATGATATGTATATGATCAAATTCGAGTGCAGATGCATTCAAGTTTCAAGCGCTCCTTCTGTGATGATATGTGTGCCTAAGTCAGTTCCCGGCTACAGGCATGGCGCACGAGATTGCGCAACTGCTCAGCGCTCGCGCTTTGGCACCGCCACATGATCACGGCCCAGGCCGCTGACGCCTTAGGCTTCTAACAACTCGGTGCCGCTCGGCACAATGTGCTGGGCGGCGGACAACTTCAAGGTGGTGCGTTTCAATAATCGATTGCCGGTCGCATCGAAGGCATCGCGCCGATGCATTAGAACCCCGTTATCCCACATCACCACATCCCCGATCTGCCACTGGTGCGTGTACACAAATTGCGGCTGCGTGACGTGTGCGCGTAGCTCATCGAGAAATGCACGACCTAGCGCCTCATCCCAGCCTAGAATTCCAACCGCTGTGGTCGGATCCAGATACAAACTGCGCGCGCCGGTGACTGGATGTGTATTTACTAGAGGGTGCGTCACTATCGGTGTATTACGGCGCAACTCTGCTGACATCTGCGGTTCGTCATCGTAGGTCGATTGACGCGCCAGGTAGTCATAGACAACATCAACACCTTCGCAGCGCGCACGCGTGTCCGCATCTAAGGCTGCGTATGCGAGTTGCAAATTGGCCCAGTAAGTTGCTGGCGCATTGGCGGGCATTTCGACCATGTAGAGCACGCTACCGGTCGCCGGTGCCACCACATAGCTTTGGTCCGTGTGCCAATCTAATTCGCCCGCGCCAAGCCCACCGATAGAACGCCCGGAGCTGTCTTTCATATTAGAAATTTGGATGACTTGTGGAAACGCCGCGGACGCCCAGTCCGCGCGTACGATTGACTCCGTCGCACCGAACACCGCACTAAAGCGTACAAGTTCGCCCTCGGCCAGCGCTTGGCGCCGAAAAATTAGCAATCCGCTCTGAGACCACGCGTCTTGCATGATTTTGACTTGTGCGTCAGACAATTGCTCCCACAGATTCACGCCCTGTGCCTCCGCGCCAAACGGAGATAATGATTTGAGGGTCAACGCCATATCAGATCTCTAGAATTATCAGTACTTCGAACGCGGCACAAACTCATGTTCGACGCCAGCTGAGCATTGACCACACCATCTTTGGCTCGCAAGGCTCAAGCGACCGCGACGCTACAGTTTAATAGTGCAGCGCCCGGCGCGTGCTAGACGCCCCGGGCCATGAAGACTAGGGCGCAAAGCACACCAACTCAGCCGAATTAGCTTCGGTACGAGTCGTCGGCTCGATCCAACATTCGCAGCAAACCAGGCCATTCGCGCGCGCCCTTCGGTTCTACCCCAGGCATGCCGTATTTGGCCAAGCCCTTGATGGTCTCCGGATCCGGGAGAATGTAATCAGTACCAGCGCTAAGCACATCGACTTGGATCTTGCAGGACATTTCTAGGTAATACAGATACCAAAACGCTTCGGCCGCAGTGCGCCCGCTCGCGAGTAAACCGTGGTTATGTAGCACCATCAGATGATTCGGTCCAAGATCACGGCCCAAATGTTCGCACTCTTCTTCGTCCGAAGTGACCTGCGCATACTCGTGATACGAGACCGTCTCGCGAATGATATTGGCGTGTTGCGACAAGGGCAACAGCCCACACTTCATCGCCGACACCGCGGTGCCAGCACGCGAATGAGTGTGCAGCACAAAATTTATATCTGGGCGCGCCTTAAGCACAGCAGTGTGGATCAAATGCCCAGCTTGGTTGTACTCAGCGCCCTGGTCATCAATTAAATTGCCGTCGAAATCAACCTTCAGCAGCATCGACGCGGTGATCTCATCAAACATCGGGCCAAATGGATTAATCAGGTAGTGTTCGGGCTCACCTGGCACCCGCGCGGAGATATGGGTGTAGATGAGATCAGTCCAGCCATAACGCACAAATAGGCGGTATAAGGCCGCCAGATCAACGCGCGTTTCCCATTCTTCTTTGGACATTCCTGATGCTTGAATTGATTGGGCCGTAGCACTCATGGCGAGTTCCTCTTAATTGCCTGCAATCACAACGAATGTCGGTCCAGCGCGAATGCGCCCCGCTCGTCAGCCATTGCAATAGGCATTATGAAATGACGTCAAGTCACACAATCTACGAGCGACGCTTGCCGCTGTCCACTGTGCAATTACATTTACAGTTTGCTGTAGCGACTTGTAATTGTGCTCGCCAACACCGAAATTACGCAGCCAATAATATTACCCACGCGCAGGACTCCTCTTCAAATGCCGACCATCTCCGCTTTCGAGCCGCTCACGTTTACACGTGGGCCAATGATGAAAAATCGCTTTATGCTCGCCCCCCTGACCAACTTGCAAAGTCACGCAGATGGTCAACTCTCTGACGACGAGTACAATTGGCTGACGATGCGCGCCCGCGGTGAATTTGGCCTGACCATGACTTGCGCAGCGCACGTACAAGCCATAGGTCAAGGCTTTCCCGGCCAACTCGGAGTATTCGGCCCAGTACATAGTGCAGGCCTAAAGCGACTCGCTGACGGCATCCACGCGCACGACAGCATCGCAATTGTGCAATTGCACCATGCCGGCATGCGCTCACCACAGGAACTCATTGGCACGCCGCCGGTGTGCCCGTCGCCAAACGCGGAAACCCAGGCACGCGGCTTGTCTCTTGCAGAAGTTGAGCAACTGCGCGAAGACTTCATTGCGGCCGCGCAGCGCGCCGAGCAAGCAGGCTTTGACGGAGTCGAACTGCATGGTGCCCACGGCTACATCATCTGCCAATTCTTGAGCGCCGAGATCAACACGCGCGACGATCACTACGGCGGCACCTTCGCCAATCGCGCGCGCTTATTGTTGGAAATCATTGACGGTGTACGGGCGCGTTGTAAGCCCGACTTCAGTTTAGGTGTGCGCTTGTCACCAGAGCGTTTCGGCATCAAATTGGCTGAAGCTTTGCAACTCGCGCAGCAATTGATGAACGAGGACAAGATTGACTATCTGGACATGTCGTTGTGGGATGTGTTCAAAGAACCTGTCGAAGAGGCCTTTCATGGACACAGCTTACTCAGTTACTTCGCCGGACTTGAGCGCGGCAACGTACGCCTTGGCGTGGCCGGAAAAATCAAATCTGCGGGCGCCGTGCAGGAGTGCCTTAGCGCCGGCGCAGATTTTGTGTTCCTCGGACGGGCGGCAATATTGCATCATGATTTCCCGCGGAAAATGCAAGCAGATGCGAGCTTCTCGGCATGTGACCTTCCGGTTACCCGCGACCATTTGCGCGCGCAAGGATTGGGCCAAGCATTTGTGGATTACATGGCCACCTGGCGTGGCTTTGTTAGCGACTGAAGTTCGACCCATTCGGCCCACATCATGATGCAGATGTTGCAACGCCGCCGCCGATTAGGCGCGCGCGCATACTCCGCTGCAATGCTAGGGCTGTTAGGGCTGTTGCTAAGCGCCAGCCTCGTGGCGCAAGCACCATTACAACACGTGGATAAAGTCGTCACTATCGACAAGTACGAGTTCGCGGTGACAGTACCTGAAGGCTGGCAACTCGAACCGCTGATAGTGGGATTGCGCGGCGCGCGGATGCTGACCTTCCACCCCAACGGCGATCTGTTTGCCGGCAGCAGCGCCGGTGTTGTCTACCGCATTCCGGCCCCCTACCGCCAAGCGCACGCTCTAATCGAATTAGATGACTATCCACATAGCGTGGCGTTTCGCGGCGACCAGATATTAATCGCCCGCACAAGCGGTCTCTATAGCGCACCATATAGTGCCGGGCAACAGCACATGCAGGCGAGTTCACTGCGATTGTTGGTGGCTATTCCAGGCGGGCCTGGACACAACTCTAGAACGGTTGCGATTGGACCTGATAAGCGCATCTATCTGAGCCTCGGCATCAGTGGCAATTGCAGTGATGAGTATGCCGACCCCAGCTATCCGCCAGCCGCTCGTCGCGGTGGCGTGATGGTGCTCGACGAAAACAGCACGCCTAGCGTGTGGCAAGGTTTCGCAAGCGGTTTGCGCAATCCGGTTGGCTTCGACTGGCACCCACAAACAGAAGTTGCGTACGCATCCAACAATGGCCCGGATCATCTTGGCTTCGATCAGCCTGGCGAGTACTTCGCCCGTCTGAGCGCGAACTCATTCCATGGGATGCCGTGGTTTCAATGGGATGGAACAAAATTGCTGCGCGATGAATGCATCACTCGCGCGCCGCCGCGTGCGAGCGCGCAAGTTTCCGTGCCCGCTGTCACCTTTGCCGCACGTAACGCTCCGATGGCGGTGAAGTTCTTACATACCGATTTGTTCGGCCAGCACACCGCTGGTGACGCAATCGTCGCTTTGCGCGGCTCGTGGGGCACTGCGCCGAGCGGCGCACCAAACGGCGATCCGGCCACCAGGCGCCCACCGCAGCTGGTATTGGTGCGCTTCAAAGATAAGCACCCAGCGCGCGTGGATGAGCTCGTCAGTGGCTTTCAGCTCACCGATGGGCGTCGCTGGTTGCGACCGGTAGGCCTTGCCATTGGCCCAGACAAGGCCATCTATATCTCTGCCGATGCAGGTTTTTACGGGCTCTATCGTTTACGCCGAGACTAGTCCCTTAGCTCCACTGGGGCCCGCAACATCTCGCTAGCAACACGGTTTTTAGCTGCCCCGCTCAGCAATTTTGCGCGCGACAAAATCCTGTAACAACCACTGCGAGATGCTACGCCGCCCCGGGAACGTCGGCGGCAAGGCGTCATACGCAAACCAACCGGCAGCCTCGACTTCAGTATCGTGACTGGTATCCACTTCGCCGCTCTTGTATTGCGCGGTAAAGCCAAGCATCAGCGAATTCGGGAACGGCCATGGTTGGCTACCAAAATAACGCACATCTTCGACAACTATGCGCGCTTCTTCCCAAACTTCGCGAATGACCGCTTCTTCTGCGCTCTCTCCAGGCTCCACGAAGCCTGCCAGAACGCTGAGAATTTCTGGCGGGAAATGCCCGGAGCGCGCCAGCAAGATCTGGTCGCCTTTTTCAACGGCGACGATCATAGCCGGTGCCAGGCGCGGATACATCGGTGCACGACACTCAGGGCAGCGACGCGAGCGATCACTTGATGACAACTCCGTCGCACGTCCACAGATTCCGCAAAACTGATGCGTACGGTCCCACTCCGCGATCTGTACGGCACGCCCAGCGACCGCGTGTAACTCTGGGTCAAGCTTGCCGAACAAGCGGCGCAGATCTCTGAACAAGAATCCTGGTGGCGGCGGTCCGCTTGGATCCAGCTCGCATGAAAAACAATGTAACTCACCAAGCTGGCCAAGGTATTGAGTGCGCACGGGCTGTACGCCATGCATCGCCGCATCGGTCATCGTCAACACATCGAAGCCAGGTGTCACCAGCAATTCGCGGTGCTTAAAAGCAAACAGTAGAGAGTCCGGTGTCGCTTGCTCTGGACCAGCATGATGAGGAGCGAACGCAAGTGGGTAAGTTGAATGCATGGCTAATAACCAATTACTTGTTAGTGAAAGAGTTTTGTTATCGCTACAACCCGAAGCCTTGGCACTACTAAGCGATAAGCGCTAATCGATATTAGCGCGAACCAAGCTAAGCACAAAAAAATGCTAACAAGTGAGAATATCAACGTTAAGGCCGAGCGCTTTCAGGAACGCGCGATGCGCGCGCAAGTGGCACGCCGGCGCGCTACCAATATCAGCGCTAGCGCATTGCCGCCACCGACGTGAGCCTAGAAAGTTGCGACAGACTCATGCTGCGACCGGCACGGCGCCATCAATAAACGGTTTCAGCGCCGCGTACACGGTACGATGCACGGGTGTCGGCACGCCCAGACTTTCACCACGCCGTATGACTGCACCAGACAGGCCATCGAGCTCAAGGCGACGACCGTTCAGCAGATCAACGAGTTGCGAAGATTTCCCATCGTGCGGGTTGCCGTCCAAGGTTGCCAATACATCCTCAACCGCGTTCTCCGACAAAGCCACGCCACTGGCAAGCGCGACGCGGTGGGCTTCGGCAATTGATTCGCGCAGCAGCCAGCGCAAATCTGGGTCGCTACGCACCTTGCCGACGACACTGCGGCACAGCGCCGTGGTAGCGCTGCTGCCTGCGATCAACAAGAATTTCTCCCACAACATGCGATCAGTGTCATCACTTGCTTCGGCACTGATTCCTGCTTCCCTGCACAGCGCGAGAAAATCACCTACACGTTGACTGGTACCCGCACCCGGCTCACCAAAAGCAATATGCGGTTTCGATTCGATCTTTCCGAGGTAGGTGATAACCCCGGGTGCAGTCAAATTGGCCGGAAAATAGGCGGCGCCACCGAGGACCGTGCCGGCACCAAAATGCGCCATCAAATCAGGCACACAATCAATGCCATTTTGCAGCGTCAACACTGCCGTGTTCGGGCCCACAACTGGATAAATCAGTTCAGCGGCAGCCGCGGTGTCATAGAGCTTAACGGTGAACACGATAAGGTCTGCGATGCCAAGCGCACGCGGGTCACTCGCAGCGCTCACATCGGCCATATGCAAAGACTCGCGCCCGCAAATTTTAATGCCTTCGGATCGCAATACATGCAGGTGTGCACCGCGTGCAACAAAACTCACATCAAGGCCGGCCGCTGCCAACTTTGCGCCGAGATAACCACCCACGCCGCCGGCGCCCATGACCATTATTTTCATCACTACACAATCCGTCTTTCACTCATTTAATAATTAACAAAGCCCACGAATAATTACGACTGCGGGCATTCGTGATTAGCAATTACTGTTGCACGACACCGTACACTATCGTTCATCGGCACAAGCTGTTGATCAATGCCGGGTGAACCTTAAGCGACCCCACCCATGACCACTACCGACCCGAGCGAGCGAGCAAGTCAATACATGGCTTGCCGATCCAGCCAACTCGCTTTGCGCTCCGGAGCGAAGCGCCGCGCAAATGCGAGCCTTGGTCGGCAGCACGCCAAGCACAAACCTCTACGCTCGGTAACACCACGCAGCCGTATTATTTAGTGGAAACCGACGCAGCAGCCAGGGTTGTAGATCCACGGCGACAATCTCATGCCAGCGCGCTTCTATAGCCGCGCGCTGGCATTGCAGCTAAAAGGGCGTTACGAGGGTTTGCGAACGCCAGTGTATAGCTTGGCGAAAGTGCACCATCCGCAATAGCTCGAACATCATCGTTCAGTATTAGCGCAAGCGACGCATTTGCATCGTGCTTTAAGCGCGTAAGGTTGTGTAAAGTAGTCGCGCTCATGGTAACGAGGACGCCACCGAATGGCACATGAAAAACCGGTTCCCAATCGCGGAACAAACACTGGCCCGTTTTGGGACGGGACTAAAGCAGGCAAGTTGATGTTGCCAAGATGCCAGGAATGCAATCGCGTTCATTGGTACCCACGGTTCATCTGCCCGTTTTGCCACTCAAGCAATTTGGAATGGATTGAAGGTAGTGGCGAAGGCACAATTCACACTTTCGCGGTGCAACACCTGACGCCACCCGCTTGGCAAGGTGAGGCTCCATACGTGACAGCCTATATAGATCTGAAAGAAGGCGACCGCATGCTCACTATCTTGCGCGGAGTTGATCCAAATCAGCCCGAAAACATAAAGATTGGCGCGCGCGTGAAGGTCGAATTTGAGGCTGCCAGCGAAGATATGCACTTGCCATTCTGGCGCGTGGTGGAGGACTGAGATATGGCTAATCGACTATCTAAAAGCGCAGCCATTGTAGGCGCCGCGGAAGCAAACGAAATTGGCTTCCTTAAAGAACCAAAGTCTTCACTTCAGTTGCATATCGAAGCGATCAAGAACGTCAGTGAACAGACCGGCATCCCGATATCCAAGATTGACGGCGTGTTTTCAACCGGCTGGTCCAGCGAGCTTTGTGAACACTTGGGTATTCGCCCCAAATACATTGACACGACTGCGTGTGGCGGTTGTTCGTTCGAAATGCACGTACATCATGCACTGGCAGCAGTGCATGCAGGCATTATTGAAGTTGCGCTGATAAGCCACGGTGAGAACGGATTTTCCTCGCGCGCCATTGGCGCGAAGGGACGGCCAAGCTACGGGCCAGGCAGCGGCGATGCGTCGCCGGCCCTGGAGATGACGGCGGCTTACGGAATGGGCGGTGCGCCCAGTGCTTACGCGCACGCCATGGTGCGACATATGCATCGCTTCGGCACCACCTCCGAAGATTTTGCACATATCGCAAAGGTATCGCGGGATTGGGCCACCCTCAACCCGCGCGCCGCCATGTATTCCAAAGACAAACATCCGTTTGGCGGCCCCATCACGGTGGAGCAGATACAAGCGTCGCGCATGATCACGTGGCCTCTGAGTATTTTGCATTGCTGCATGGTTGCTGACCACGGCGGCGCGGTCATTGTCGCCAGCCCCAAAGTCGCGGCCGGGCTCAAAACCAAACCGGTGTGGATTGCCGGTGCGGGCGAAGCGATGGGGCATCAGAACATGTTGGAGATGGATGACTTCACTGCCACCTCTGCTGCGCGCTCCGCCGAGACTGCCTATACGATGGCAGGCATGGGCCCGTCAGAGATGGAAATGGCCATGATTTATGACTCATTTACCATCACCGCCGCGATCACCGCAGAAATGCTGGGATTGGCCCCGCGCGGCGAAGGCCATATGCTGTGGAAAGACGGCCGGGCAGCCCCGGGCGGCAGCTTTCCGATCAATACCAACGGTGGCGGTCTATCGTTCAATCACAGCGGAATGTATGGAATGCCGCTATTGATCGAGGCATATCGGCAGCTTTCAGGCACCGCCGAAGATGGCATCCACGGCGACCCTGGTAAGCAAACATCGGCTCGCACCTGCGTAGTCAATGGCACTGGTGGGCACTTGTCGACCACCGGCACGCTGGTACTAGTCGCGGATGAATAACGCGCCCTTGCGCGCACAACGATAAAGCGACTCGGCTTAACGCGTGCTATGCAACGCAGCGCGCGTTAAGCCATTTTCCACATAGCCCTTGAGTGTGTGGTGCTAAGAAAGTCGCACATGCCACTTGCTTGTTCTCTATTTGTTCTCCTATACTTATCCCCAGTACTCGGGATGCGCGATAGCCCGTATTGCTATCGAACAACTTAAGGAGCGAATACGTGAAAGTATTCAGGCAAAGAGCGGGTGTTATGGGTAGCGAACCAATGTGGGTTTGTATCGCGAACGGCGTGCAGGTGTGTGTAGACATCTCCTTGGCACGCGTACTCACCGCTTTGGAGAACACATCCGACACGGTGTTTGTACAAGCGCGAGCTTGATCGCGTTCTAGCAATGGCAGTTCGCCTGGCGCGGCACCAACTGCCAGTTGGCTTGGCTTATTGACGGCTCGATAGGGTCATACGATGGAGCCAAACGCCGCGCACATGAGCTGCATAGCCGCACGCGGAGAATTGCGCGGCAGTATCGAAACTCGCAAATTCGCCTCTGCAGCGTGACGCGAATTACTCAAGCCAATCTCGGCACCGGCATCGGCGCCAAGCAAGCTTCAACTCAATCCGACGGCAGCAGGCCACGCCTACTTGAGCCACCCCTGACGTTAGCAAAGTAGACCGTTTGAGGCGGCACGGAGCCCACATTACCAAAACGCAACAGCGTGCATCGTAGTCTTGTTACGCTCAGACAACTCGCTACGTTCTCGTTCTTTTGCGCAATCATCCCAACCCAGGTTCACGAAACAATCACCCGGGCGCACCTCGAAGCGCTCGACCATCGCACTGGGTGCCTTCGCAGTTGGATCGACAACTTGTCGATAGCCGTGCGTAGCGTTGTTGAGCGAGCGCATAAAGGGACTAAAATGGCCACGCACCGCCCACCAATGGACCTGCGAGGCTGCAAAGCAGCAGACTGCGTAGCAAACACTGACGCATTCGCTGAGAGCTTAAGTCACGCAACGAGTAATTGCGCCGCGTCGACATCGGCCAAACCTGCGGCCGGAAGTTCCTCAGTCTTGCGGTAGCAACAGCACACGTTTCGCGACGATATTGCGCTGAATTTCATTCGAGCCACCGTAAATCGTGCCTGGCCTTGAGCTGTAGAACGGTGACAGCACATCAATCAGTTCCCCGTCGAAATCGACATCGCCGGCCAGCACGGCATTCTCATCCGCAGCCTCTAGCAGTAGCTCGGCCAGCCGTTGGTTTAGCTCCATCGCCCAGATCTTCAGAATAGAAACGTCAGGGCCAAGCTCTTCCCCGCGCCGAACCTGGTCAACGTATTGTCCGTATAGTGATCCGAGGTCAGCCAAATCCAGCCGCAGCTGCGTGTACCGATCCGTGAAAGCCGCGTCATCAAACAGGCCACGGCTACGCGCGACCTTCTCGAGACGCGTCAGGGCGTACTGCGGCCGTCGTGGACTACCAATGCCAAGGCGCTCGAAGCCAAGTAATCCTTTGGCAATGGTCCAGCCTTTATTTAGCTCACCAACGAGTGCAGTTGTCGGCGTGCGCACGTCATCGAAAAACACCTGCGCGAACTCTTCGTGCCCAGCGATGTTGCGAATTGGCCGCACCGTGATCCCTGGGCTTTGCATATCTAGCAACATAAAGCTAATGCCCGTTTGCGCCCGCGCAGCGTGCACGTCGGTACGCACAAGGATGTACATATGCGTTGCATCCATTGCCATCGACGTCCAAATCTTCGAGCCGTTGATGACGTAATCGTCGCCATCGAGCACCGCAGTGGTGCGCAGGCTCGCCAGATCGGATCCGGAATTAGGTTCCGAGTAGCCTTGGCACCAAATGTGCTCGCCGGCAAGAATTGGCGGTAAGTACTGTTGCTGCTGCTCGACACTGCCAAATTTCAAGATGGTGGGGCCTACTTGAGTCAGACCTTGGTCCGGCATGCGCCCGATACCCGCACGCTCTTGCTCTTCAAGCATAATTATTTGCTTGGCAGGCGACAGGCCCATGCCACCGTGCTCAACTGGCCAAGCTGGCGCGATCCAACCGACGCGCGATAACTTCAAATACCATTCACGACATTCTGCCCAACGCAGACGGCGCGGTAAGAAACGCAGCTCATCTGGGTATTCGGCGGCAAGAAAAGCGCGTAGCTCTTGACGAAAATCTTCATCAGCCGCGGTATTCCAATCCGTTCTTGGTGCGTTCATCACAGTCCCCTTAATTATCGCTGGCCGCAGACATTTGCAAAAATCGGCGTCGGTGAAAGGCGCTATTGCCGAGCCAGGCGCTCAAGGTCAAGGCGCGCTTCGCGAACAAGCCAACATCGCTGTCTTCGGTGTAGCCAATAGCACCGTGCATCTGTATTGCCTGACGCGTGATAAGCGCAGCGGCATCATTGCAACGCGCCTTCGCACGACTGACTGCCGCCACTGTCGCCGCATCTTGTGGTGCGCGCGCCAATGCGCTTAAGGCGTCGGCAAGACTTGCGCGCGACAATTTCTGCTGGATGAATAGATCAACGCTGCGATGTTGCAGACTCTGGAAGCTGCCAATCGCGCGACCAAACTGATTGCGCGTGCGCAGATATTCAAGCGTCATATGCAACGCCGCACCCATAAGCCCAAGCATCTCAGCACAAACCATTACCGTCGCCTCATCCAGCGCGCGGTTTAGAATAGAAGTCGCATGATTGCCACGTGCAATGATGTTGGACGCTGGTATACGGACCGCATCGAGTCGCAATGTCCCAGTCAAGCGTCCATCGGCCATAACTTGTGGAGTCAGGCTCACTCCTGGCGTATCCGCCGGGACCCACGCGAGAACTTGGTCGGCAGCGCTAGCTTCAGAAGCGCTCGCAGAGACCACAAAGCCATCCGCGCCAGCTGCCCCCATGACAAATTGTTTTTCGCCATTGAGGCTAATCAGCTCAGGGCTAGCGCTTTGGCCGTGCATATCAACGGTGGTTTTTCCCTGCCCTTGTAAATCCCCTGCGCACTCTTGAAATGCAACGCTCGCCAAGGTTTCGCCACTGGCAATTTGCGCCAACAGGACGCCACCTTGCTCAGCATCGTCACAGCCAGCAAGCGTTCGAACCGCCAGCACCGCGCACGGGATCAAAGGTTCCGGACTGAGCGCCGCGCCTAGCTGCTCAGCAACTACCGCCATATCAGCTAGCTCCAGGCCGGACCCACCTGCTTGTTCGGGTACCAGCAACCCGGTCAGGCCGAGTGCAGCCATATCAGCCCAGACCGCTCGGTCAAAGCCCGGCGCGCGCCCACGCCATGAGCGAACGCGTGTCATGTCAGAATCACGCCCAATAAAGGACGCGACACTGTCTGCCAGCATACGTTGTACATCCGTTGGTTGACCCGACGGCAGATCAGCACTCATATCTCGCTTCCCCTCGTTACCGAAACTATTTAGCGCATGCTCGTTACCAGCGCTATTCCTTAGCAACAAATTCTATCGCCTGATAGGCGGTTCGTTTCACCTGACGTCGCCGCAGCGGTGACCGGATGAAACGATTGACTGCACTGACAAGCCGATTAGCGCCATCAACATCTAACTGTCGAAGCGCCTCGCGCGCAGCCAATACAACCTTCAGCCAGTGCACCGACACAATGTACTCAGCCTGTCCGTGATTTAGCACCAACTCAAGTAATTCATCGAGTCCGATGTCCGTGTCATTAATCAGGCGACCTCCCGCCGCCATTGCACTCGCATCCGTAAAACTCGCATTGCGCCCAGCAAAACAACTCAACTGCAATAATCCTTGCGGCCACAAATCTGGGAATTTCGCGCATAGTTTGCGTACTGCATTGGCGAATGTGATCCCATGGGTAAAATCGAGCCAACCGACGTCACCGGAAACGCTTACATGGACCGTATCTTGCCGGCGAATATCGAAATTCAGCAAATTTTCAGCATTTGTTAACAGCAAGCTCGTGTAGATCGCTTCGGCCCGTGCGTGACTGTGTGCCACGGTTGCCGCCAAGGCCTGATTGACTCCGAGTTGATGCCACGCATCTGGGTGCGGCTCAAGCCTAGATGAATTAAGGCGCCATTGCCCTAGCGCCTCGGTGTAAGCACGAAACTCTGGGATGCGGTCTTCACGTGTAGCAACGGTCAGTTGGCGAACCAGCGACAATACTAGTGGCGGTGCAACTTGCGGGCCCAGTCGCTCTCTCAAAAACGCCGCTTTGCTCACGTAAATGAGCGAATGTCCGAACGCGTCATAGTGCGCCACCGCGGCACGTGTCAGCGCAGCTTCGATAGCAGCAAACGGCAGCTGCTCGCGCAGCGCGCATGAGCGCGATAGCGTCGTGTTCGTGCTCCGCTTCTATCGCCCGCAAAAAGGCGGCTTCGTCGAAAGCTCGGATCTCAATCGAATATGGATATTGCGGTGCGCGCAAGACGTCATACGCACAATGACCAATACTCTCCAGCAAACACACTAACTGACTCTCGTCATCGCCATCGCACCGGTCGAATAATTGCAGCCAATCAGCCATGCCTGCAAACGCATGAGTCCAGCCAAACTCGAGGTGCTGCCACGACCAAGCAATTGCAAATCTAAGAATTTCCAGTCGATCGCCACCGAGTTGCATCCAACGAGCGCTTTCGCGGGCTAAGCGAGTGTAGTCATGGTCGTCGAACGCAGCGCGCAAACTGCGCATGACATCGTCTAAGCGCTCCGGCAGAGGAGTTTCGCGAATGTCGATCCAAATTTCCTCATCGCGCAATTCTACCGGATACACGCGCAGCCCATCTCCTCCATAAGCATTTACGCCGGTATCCAAATCGAATTTCTAGTTGTGCCAATGACAGGTCACTAGGCACGTCGCATGGCCTGGACCTGGCGCCGACGAGAGACTGCCCTGCGCCAGCGGATAGCCCTCATGCGGGCAACGATTGTTACACGCCTTTACACCATTGGGCGTCATGAACCCTGCGATTTGTTTGCCGTCCACACGTACCACCAGCACAGCTTCGAGCTACAGCTTCTTGAGCTCGCAGGCATAACGCCAAATGCCGGGTTCCCTGTTGATCTGGACCACTGTTTGCGTGTTCATGTGAATCTCCAGGTGCGCTGACTTGCGGTATGTGTACACAGCCTAAAACTTAACCTTAACTTTAAGTTAAGAGGTGTTCGCAACGCCGTGACTCGTTTCATTGCGGTCTTTCAGAACAGATATCCAAGCGCCAAAGGGCCACCTCAGGGCGCTGCCGCGAGCTACGATTTTGGCGCTGAGCGAGGCCATATTTCGGCCAACTGAAGCCAAGCTACGCCCAACCGCGGCAATACAAGCACCCTGCGACGGTGTTAGGCTTGGGTTCATCAGCGGTCACAAGGCGCTGACTCCGCCACTCACGCCGCACGATGAATTGTCACTGTCACACCCAATTTTGAGGTGCGGCCGGGCAACAAATTTTCGCGTTGTCACACCGCAACGCTCAAATAAATCGCCATGCGGCGACAAGCTGAGCCGGGATACATCGGCCATCAAAGGGGGGAGTCAAAATTTGCAATCAGTGATTGGCATCATACTGCAACGTCTTGGGCTAGGCCTGTTGACCTTAGTCGTTGTCTCGCTAGTAATTTTCTTCGCAGTTGAGATGCTTCCAGGCGACTTCGCAGAGGCGATACTCGGACAAGGCGCAACCAAAGAATCAGTCGCTGCGATCCGTGACCAGCTCGGACTCGACCACCCTACCGTGTATCGCTACTTTGCCTGGTTAGGCAACGCTATTCAGGGTGATTTTGGAGTCAGTTTTGCCCGTCTTAACTTTGCATCGAGTTTTGGCGCATCTACAAACGAACACATGATTACGGTTGCCCAACAAATCCAACCACGCTTCGCCAACACGCTTTTCCTGGCGGCTGTCGCAGCAACCATCGCGGTGCCAATTTCGCTACTCATCGGTATTCTCGCGGCTCTGTACCGGAATTCAGTTTTCGACCGCATCGCCAATGTCGCGACACTCACATCAATCTCGAGCCCCGAGTTCTTTGTCGCCTACATTTTGATTTTGTTCCTAGCGGTGTTGAATCCAATCTTGCCGTCGCTATCGAACATATACGACACAATGACTTTTGGTGAACGGCTGAAGGCCACACTGTTGCCAGCATTGGTGCTGACGCTAGTCGTCACCGCCCATATGATGCGTATGACGCGCGCGGCAATTATCAATCTGCTCGCCTCGCCTTACATCGAAATGGCGCGTCTGAAAGGTTTATCGCCTGCCCGCGTGATCGTTTTTCATGCGCTACCGAATGCACTTGCGCCGATTATTAATGTGATAGCGCTGAACCTGGCGTACCTGATTACGGGCGTGGTAGTGGTCGAAGTGGTGTTCGTTTACCCCGGCGTCGGACAACTGTTTGTCGACAGCGTGAAAATTCGCGACATCCCACTGGTGCAAGCGTGCTGCCTGATATTTGCAGCCGCTTATATTCTTCTCAATCTGCTCGCAGACGTGATGTCGATTTTATCGAATCCACGCTTGCGCCATCCCAAATGAGGTTCGCATGCGCGGCTATGTGATATTGCTGCTGGTCATGGCGGTGGCGGCAGGGGCAATTCGCCTGTTTGGCGGTGCACCATTATTCTCAGTTGTGTGGGACTATGCGTATTGGATCGGTTTAGTGATTGCATGCGCAGCGATAGTGGCCTGGATCTTTCGCGAGTTCTTGCGCCGCGCGATGCCGGAATTCATCGCCAAACCAATGCGTCACGCACCACTGACTGCGGCTTTTGGCATTTTAGTGATTTTTATTTATGCGGCTTTGTCCATTGGCGCGCCAATTTTTGCACCCTACGGCGAGGCTGAGATATTCAAACAAATCAACGTTCTGCCGGGTGGCGATCCAGCACTAGGGGGGCATCCAGCGCACTTTCTAGGCACTGACCAAATTGGTCGAGACATCCTGTCTCGGCTCATTTATGGCGCCCGCAACACCGTAGGCATTGCATTCATTACGACCGCCTTGTCCTTCTTTATAGGCGTAACACTAGGCTTTCTTGCGGCCACGCTCGGCGGTTGGACAGACCAAGCGTTATCGCGCGGTGTTGACGTATTAATGGCGATCCCGCTGCTCATCTTTGCGCTACTGCTGATGACGATCGCGTCTGAATGGTCCTATCGTTCAGGTATCTCGCTGACTTGGTTCATGGTCATGATCATCGCGGTGCTGGACTCTACGCGTGTATTCAGACTCGCGCGCGCGGTCGGCAGCAACATTGTTGTGATGGATTACATCGAGGCGGCGAAAATTCGCGGTGAAACGCTTGGCCACTTGGTATTCCGCGAGATCCTACCCAACGCTATGTCGCCTCTACTGGCGGAGTTCGGCTTACGCTTTTGCTTTGTCTTCCTGACCATTGCGTCACTCAGTTTCCTCGGCATCGGCATTCAGCCACCGCTTGCGGACTGGGGCACGATGGTTCGGGACTTGGCACAATTCATCAATTTCGCCGCATATGACCCGCTTACCGCATCGCTACCGTTAATGGCGGCCAGCGCAATCGCGCTGCTCACGGTAGCGGTGAATTTCGTAGTTGATTGGATGTTGCACAATACCTCGGGATTAAAAGAGTGAGTGAAGCGCTAGTAAAAATACGCGGGCTCAGCATCGAAGGACGCGCTGATGAGCAATGGCTACCGATCGTCAATGGGATTGATCTCGACTTACACCGTGGCAAGGTCCTCGGCTTAATCGGTGAAAGCGGAGCGGGCAAGTCCACCCTCGGACTTGCGGCGATGGGCTTTACCCGCGACGGCTGCCGCATAACCGGTGGGTCGATTGAGTTTGATGGCGTTGATCTGGTCAAAGCCTCGGTCAGTGCGCGGCGCGCGCTGCTGGGGAAACGCATCGCCTATGTCGCGCAATCCGCAGCAGCGTCGTTTAATCCAGCCCATAAAATAATTAACCAGCACACTGAAGCGCCGGTCTATCACAAGGTGATGGGGCGCGGCGAAAGTGAAGCTGATGCCATAGAGTTGTACGCAAGGCTACGTCTACCAAATCCAGAGCAAATCGGTTTCCGTTATCCACACCAAGTCTCGGGCGGCCAATTGCAGCGTGCGATGACAGCGATGGCGATGTCCTGCCGGCCGGATCTGATCATTTTCGATGAGCCTACAACCGCACTGGATGTAACAACTCAAATCGAGGTACTCGCGGCCATCCGCGACATTGTTGAACAATTTGGCACGGCCGCTATTTACATCACGCATGATCTCGCCGTGGTCGCGCAGATGGCTGACGACATCAAAGTTCTGCTCAAGGGCGATGAAGTTGAACAGGCCGATACCCGCACAATGCTCAGTACACCACGACAGGCTTACACCAAATCATTGTGGGCCGTGCGCAGTTTCCAACGTCCTACCAAGGCGCCGATAGCAACTAAAGAAACGCCGGTTGTGAGCGTCAAGAATGTCACTGCAGCCTACAGCGGCGCGATCAAGGTGTTGCACGATGTCAGCTTCGACATTCACCGCGGCCGTACTGTTGCGGTAGTCGGTGAGTCCGGGTCCGGTAAGTCCACCACCGCCCGGGTCATCACAGGGCTGTTACCGCCACTGCATGGACACATAGAATTTAACGGCTCGAGTTTGCCAGCAAGTTATAAGCAGCGCTCTAAAGACCAGCTGCGACAAGCACAAATGATCTATCAGATGGCCGACACCGCGCTTAATCCGAGATTGCGGATCAAAGACATCATCGGGCGGCCGATCGAATTTTACAGTGGACTCAAAGGTAATGCGCGTATAGCGCGTGTTGCGCAATTGCTTGAACAGATAGAGCTCGACCCTGGCCAATATATGGAACGTAGACCCGCAGAGTTGTCCGGTGGGCAAAAGCAACGTATTGGCATCGCCCGAGCACTTGCGGCGGAGCCGCAGTTCATTATCTGTGACGAGATCACCTCGGCCTTAGATCAGCTGGTAGCTGAAGGCATATTGCGCTTGCTGGCGCGTCTGCAAGATGAATTGGGGCTCGCCTACATGTTCATCACTCACGACCTGGCGACCGTACGCGCGATTGCCGATGAAGTGGTGGTCATGAAAGACGGCAGAGTCGTTGAAGCGGGCTCTAAGGAAGAGCTGTTTGCGCCACCGCATCACCCGTACACGGATTTGTTGCTGAGTTCCGTTCCGGAAATGGATCCTGACTGGTTAACTCGCTTGTTGCACGAACGTGGTATCGACAACATTGGCGATGCGGCCAGCGCCAAGATAGCAAGCGCGCAATAGGAGCAACTAGGGAGCAGTTTTAGCGCTCATCACGGCTGATGAATTAACTGACCCAGTAATAGAAGATGACGAAAGAGATGACAGGCCCAGCGCTGGCGCTGGGACGCTAACGGCTTACTACGACGTCGGGACCATCGCTCACGCAGCGCGGTCCAGTGACACTGAAAACACAGCAAATAGATGAGGGATGAAAATGTCTTACGACTCAATAAAAACTGATAGACGCAGCTTCGTACGCACCGGCGTGGCAGCTGGCGTAATGGCCGCAACGGGTATGGGCATAATTGTGCCTGCACACGCGGCGCCAAAAAATGGCGGCACATTGCGCCTTGGTATTGCCGGCGCCAACACATCGGACAACTGGGACGCCCGTACTCATTCTGACACCTTTATGATCATGATGGGCCAGGGCGCCGTTTTCGATTGCCTAACGGAAGTTGGTGCTGACGGAAAACTTAAAGGTGAGCTAGCCGAGAGCTGGGAATCAAGCGCGGACGCGAAGACTTGGACCTTTAACCTGCGCAAAGGTGTCACGTTCCACAACGGCAAAACGTTCGACGCGGATGACGTCATCGCGTCGTTGCAACTGCACACCGCTAAGGATGCAAAATCCGCCGCGAAACCAATCATCTCCTCCATCGTTGAGATGAAGAAGATGAACTCGCATCAAATTCAGCTAGAACTGAAAGCTGGCAATGCGGACTTCCCGCATCTGCTGTCGGATTATCATCTCGTTATGCATCCAGCAAACGACATAGAAGGATCCATTGCTAAAGGTATCGGAACTGGCGGCTACCAAGTTGTAAATCATGATCCGGGCGTACGTACAATTGTCAAAAAGTACGCGAATCACTACAAATCTGATGCGTGCTTTTTTGACAGCATCGAGCAGATTGCCATCAATGACGCCAGCGCACGCATGAATGCCTTGATGACCAATCAGGTTGACGCAATCAATCGCGTTGATTTCAAGACTGAAGCACTGCTAAAACGCAATCCGAGCGTCGCGGTGTTCGAAGTAACCGGCAATCAGCATTTTACGTTTCCGATGCTCACAGGCGTAAAACCCTATGACAATGCTGATGTACGCATGGCATTGAAACTGGCATTTGATCGTCAAGAGATGGTCGACAAGATCTTGCAAGGTCACGGCGCGGTTGCGAACGACCACCCGATTGGTCCAGCCAACCAGTATTGGCACAAAGACCTCGCGCAGCGCGAGTACGATCCAGAAAAAGCCAAAGCTCTACTAAAGAAAGCGGGAATGGAAGGCCTGACAGTAGATTTGTCAGCCGCTAACGCGGCCTTCCCAGGCGCCCTAGATGCCGCGCAACTGTTACAAGCTTCGGCGAAGAAAGCGGGTATCAACTTGAAGGTCACACAGGAACCAGACGATGGTTATTGGTCGAATGTCTGGTTGAAGAAAGCTTGGTGCGCGTGCTATTGGTCGGGGCGCGCGACTGAAGATTGGATGTTCTCAAGCGCGTATGAGCGTGGCGTACCATGGAACGACACCGGCTGGGACAACCAGCACTTCCAAGACTTGCTGCTCAAAGGGCGCTCTGAGTTGGATTCCGACAAGCGCCGTGTCATCTACCATGAGATGCAGGAGCTGTGCTCAAACGACGGCGGCACCGCCGTACCAATGTATGCAAACTTCGTGGACGCTCACTCGAAGAAGCTCACCAACAGCGGCACCATCGGTAACATACACGCGATGGATAGTTCACGCATCGCGAAGCGCTGGTGGTTCGCATGAGTCGAACCTAGCTAAGCACTAGAAAAAGCCCTGCTTCGGCAGGGTTTTTTTTGCCCATCAGACGGCGATGTTGGCTCGACTCACCAAGCTCTTGGCCGGCCGGGCGTCATTCATTGGCCAATTCTATCCATGCAGCGGGTGATCTCGATGCGACTTAGACTGAGCGTCTTTACTACTATCCGCGTATGCGCACCATTACCGACAACACGGTTATTTCTGGGGAGTTGCTAACCGGCACCTACGACCCGTTCTTAGTACTACTGTCGTTCCTTATCGCATCAAGCGCCGCATTCGTGGCGTTGCCAATGATCAGTGATCTGCGTACTCACCCGCAGAGCCGCCTACGCAACATGTTGTTGGGCGCGGCGGCCTTGAGTCTTGGCGGTGGAATTTGGTCAATGCATTTTGTCGCAATGCTTGCATTCGACCTCTTCATTGAGGTTAGTTACGACATTGGGCTGACCTTCATTTCTCTCGTAATCCCAGTGCTCGTCAGCGCTTGCGGCCTGTATTTCATTCGCACAGGCCATGTTGGGCTGCTGCGCCTGTTGGCGACTGGTACCTGCATAGGCTTGTCGATCTGTGCAATGCATTGTGCCGGCATGGCGCGATGCGTGCCGACGTACAGATGCTCTATCACCCAGACCTGGTGGCCCTGTCTGTACTCGTCGCAATGGTCGCCGCGACTGTGGCCTTGGCTGTGGGCCTACGCTTCAGCGCTGAGCTCAGCAGTCGCCGTGGTCAGGTTCTCAGTGCGGCCGCCGCCATGGTCATCGGCGTTGCCGTCGCAGGCATGCATTACACCGACATGGCAGCGACGGTTTTTGTAGATGCGCCGAGCAAAAACACCGTGCAGGGCATTGCGCTCGATACGCCGCTCATGGCTTTTGGCATTACCGCGACGGTAGTGATCATCTTCGCAATATCTCTACTAATCGCGGGCATCGACGAGCGCCTAAGCGGCAAGCACAGAATGGGCTTGCTGGTACTGTTGATGTCTGTAATCGCGGTTGGCGTCGGCGGCATTGCGCTGGCGGTCATGTAAGACGAATATTTCCAAGAGCAGCGTAGCCGTGTGGTTGAACTAGCGCATTCCCAAGCACGCCTGATTGAAGCCGTTTCGCGCTTCGACGCGCGCCACAGCACAACCGATGTTGTCGGCGGCGCTTTTGCCGCCACGCTATCGCAGATAAAAGATGCGCACAGCAAGCTCCAGGTCTGGGCTGAGTCTGGAGAAGTGCAACTCGGGCGGGTAGTCGCCGGAGAATTGCAATATTTGCTTAAGCGACGCCATCAAGCTGCCGTGCGCGACTCAATGGCCACGCGCAGCTCTGACCTAGCGATGCGCAGCACGCTGGCGGGCGAATCGGGAACATGGTCACGATCGACTATCGTGGCGAAAAGGTGCTGGCAGCGTTTGAGCCAGTGCTAATGCCGGAGCACACCTTAGGCATTGTTGTGAAAACCGATTTGGCGGAGTTTCGCGGCCCATTCCAGCAAGCAGGCATCGCCGCCGCAATCAGTGCTGTGGTGTTGATCATCGTTGGCGTTGCACTCGCCCGAGGCATCGGTAACCCCTTATTAGGGGAGCTCGAAGAGAAGGAGCGCATCGAAGTCGAGTTGTCGTTTGCGCGTGCAGTTCAAGAAGATCTGTTGCCGGACGCCCCGCCAACACGAGATGGACTCGCATTTGCTGCTCGCACTGTACCGGCTCGATTCGTCGGTGGGAATTTCTATGATTGCGTCGAGTTGGACCATCGCCGTCTAGGCATTGTCGTTGGCGATGTTTCTGGCAAAGGCATTTCCGCGGCGCTTTATATGGCCCATCTGCTCGGAGACTTCCGCTACATTGCCAAGCTCGAATCCGACCCAGGCCGGGTACTTAGCCAGATGAAAGCGGCGGTCGCAGAGCGCTCGACTCAGGGCATGTTTGCGAGCGCTGTCTAAATGGTCGTTAATGCGGACGCCAGAACTCTGGAAGTAGCCAATGCCGGTCATCACCCGGTGCATCTGCTACGCGACAAGACGGATCTCGAAGTCAGTACCAGCGCCAGTGGACCACCGCTAGGCGTATTCCCGGATCATTCCTTCATCACCGAAGCAGTCGAACTGAAATCGGGTGATAGCTTGTTGTTATTTACCGATGGCGTGACCGAACCACACAACGCGCAGCAAGAAGAATTTGGGGTCGCGCGTATTATCGATCTGAGTCGAATACACGGACACACCCCGGCGGCGCTGATTGACGCAGTGGAACGAGCGATCGCTGAGTTTTCCGACCATTCGCCTATGTTTGATGATTTCACCGTGGTCGCGCTGCGAGCAGAATAACACCTGAGCTTAAGCGTCATCCCCAACTTTAATCCCTAAAGCAAGCGAAGATATCCGCTCACGAACCCATGTAATCAAGCAACGCGATAGTGAAAGTTACAGTCGCACTTGCGGCTAGTGTCAGCAGTGCCGCGCCGCGATAGTGACCTTTGCCTGATGCGGAAAAATAGCGTGCACCGATCCACGTAGTCAAAACGTACAGCGGCACGATAGCAACGCTTTGCACGATAACCGCGCGCGAGAATAAGCCCGCGTACCACATCGGCAGCAGTGCGCACAGCGCTAACACTGTCACCGCACCGATAACGTTAGCTCGCTGTTGCTCCGACGTACCTGGCCGCGATAACGCGATCGCTACGGCTGGCGGCCCACCTACTCCAGCACTGCCTTGAACTATTCCAGTCAGGGTGCCGGCAACTAACAAGGCCGGCGCACCTGCCTGCGACTTAAAACGCCAGCCAATGTGCAGCATCCCAACCAAGGCCAGCACTAGAATCGAGATCGCGATCTTCATCAATGCCGGATCGACCGAAACCAGAATCCAAGTTCCCAGCGGCGCAGCCAAAAAACTTGAGAGTCCGAACGGCACTACAAACGCGCGCTCAGATAGCCGTAAGGCATCTGGGAGAAGCTGAGCTGTAGATGGTAAACCCGATAAACACGCAATCGGAATGGCAGCAAGCGGTCCGAGCACAATATTGAGCGTCAAAATAATGACCAAGGCACCGCCGAAACCCAGGAATCCGCGTATAAAACCCGCCACACACGCCGATGTTGCGATTAACAGCAATTGTAATGCGGACAAATCACCACGCATTACATCAAAGAATTCTGCAACACCGTTCATCTGGTCGCCGATATAAACAGGCTGGCCTGGAGGCTTAGGCAATGCATTAGTTAGCCCACATGCCGCACCGGCACACAAGCACAAATTGAGCACCCAACCAGCCGTCAACAGGGAACAAAATCAATACGCAAAATATTCCAATAACCACTCCGGTGTCGCCGCATGATTGCGCATCAGCCGAGCAAGCTCTGTATGCGAACTACCGTGTAAAATGCCCTGAGTCACTAGCGCTGAATGTAATCCCGAGCGCGTAGCGCCGACAATATCATGTTCAATGCTGTCGCCAACACAGAGCACACGATCGGAATCAACTTGCGCATATCGGCCGAGTGCGTGGCGATAGATCTCAGCATGTGGTTTGCCAATCCAAGTGACTGGCCCGCCGAGTCCCGCGTAAATCTGTGCAATTTTTCCTGGTCCAAAGGTCACACCGGTGCGCGCAAGACTAATGATATCCGGATTGATGCAAAGGCAAGGAATTGCGCGTTGCGCCGCAGGTGCGAGCCAATGTTCGTAGTACGACAGGTTGAATCGTTCTGGTTCAGCTCCGGCTATCAACACGATGTCGGCATCCAACGCACTGTGCACTAGTTCTAATTTCGAGTCCGCTAGGGCTGAAGTGTCATTGTTGCTAGTAACGAGTAAACAACGTGCTCCATGGTTGCCAGATTCGACAGAGTCAAGGTTATGGTCTTGCCCAAGAGCTAAGTGTGCAGTCGCCCCACCCGGCATTGCCAGGCGATGCCGAGCGACCTCGCCAGAAGTGACTATGTCGTCGTAAAGGTCGTCAGCAAACCCAAGCTTGCGCATACGGCTAGCGTTCACGTTGGCGCTTTTGCCTGAATTGGAAATTATCACAACTCGTTTTTGTGCACTGCGCATTTGTTGCAATAGATGCACGGCACTCGGGTACGGCGCATAACCGTTATGCAATACGCCAAATTGATCCAGTAGAAACAGGTCATAACGGCCCAATAGCTCTGAAAAACCCTCGGCTATCTGCACAATTGCTCCATCATCTAGGGTAGTTCGAATACGCGCTTTATTCGTTTGCACCAACCAGCGCGAACAGGTACGGTCGCACACGATAATAACAAGACCACAAAGCGCGCACTTTACGCGCAGATTTGTCTGCTCAGGAGAAAGAAAATGATAAGAAATTACGCAAGTTCGAAGCGCTTCCTCAAGTCAACTCTAATGGCCGCAGCGCTGGGTCTATTCGCGGTCGGCGGCGCCAATGCAGGGGATTGCCATCCCGGCACGCTCGACAAAGCTTACTGCGATCGTGATTTGGACCTAGTCGCTGACTTACCCTCGGATACCGCGAAGTGGGTCAATCCGGACACACTAATTTTCACTTACACACCAGTCGAAGATCCGGCCGTTTACGCCAGTATCTGGGATGGCTTCGTAAAGCATATGGAGAAAACCACAGGTAAGCGCGTGGTGTTCTTTCCAGTTCAAAGTAATGCCGCGCAGCTCGAAGCAATGCGCTCAGGGCGTTTGCACGTTGCAGGTTTTAACACCGGCTCAAACCCGATTGCAGTGAGTTGTGCGGGCTTTGTACCGTTCGCGATGATGGCCTATGACAATGGCGGCTTTGGCTACGAAATGGAAATTATCGTAAAAGCCGATAGCAAAATTACGTCTCCGGCAGATATCAAAGGGCGCACGATGGCGTTTACGTCACCGACCTCTAACTCAGGCTTCAAAGCCCCATCAGCCATCTTAAAAGGTGAGTTTGGCCTGGTTGCGGAAAAAGACTTCAAGCCCGTGTTCTCCGGCAAACATGACAACTCCATCCTTGGGGTTTACAACGGCGACTATGAAATTGCAGCGATTGCCAACTCGGTTCTGTTCCGCATGCAGCGCCGCGGTGTTATCGAAAAAGGCAAGATTCGTTCGATTTACAAATCACAAACCTTCCCGACCACTGGCTATGGCCACGCGCATAACCTGCACCCAGAAGTCGTAGCAAAGGTAAAACAAGCCTTTTATACATACGAATGGGACGAGAATTTTAAGAAAGAATTCAAGCGTGCTGACCGCTTTATCAATATTCGGCACCAGACTCACTGGGATGTAGTCCGCAAAATCGACACCGCCAACGGCGTGAGCTACGACTGCAAATAGGTCTGCCTGACTACCGCCCATAACTGCACCTGCACTCGGTAGTAATAGTCTATTAGCAGCGCCCCTTGCAGAGCCGCGTCCTTGCGGCTCTGTAAATTTCCTGTGATAAGAGCGAGTGCAAAATGCTGCGACTTGAAGGCGTACGCAAACGGTATAAGACCGGCGACGATGCACTGAAAGGTGTGGATCTGGAAGTTCCCAAGGGACAGGTCATGGCTCTCATCGGCCCATCGGGAGCAGGCAAATCCACCCTTATTAGATGCGTCAATCGCTTGGTCGAACCAAGCGCCGGCTCGATCAAGCTCGGTGACGTGGAATTGACGACGCTGTCGCGCCGCGCGCTACGGCACTCGCGCCGACGAATGGGCATGATCTTCCAAGAATACGCACTGGTCGAGCGCTTAACGGTAATGGAGAACGTCCTGTCTGGCCGGCTCGGCTATGTCGGCTTTTGGCAAAGTTGGTTTCGTCGCTTTCCGAAGTCTGACGTGCGCGAAGCGTACCGCTTATTGGATAGAGTCGGGCTCATGGCCATGGCGGATAAGCGTGCTGATGAGTTGTCTGGTGGTCAGCGCCAACGCGTTGGCATTTGTCGTGCGCTGATTCAAGATCCAGAGTTGTTGCTAGTCGATGAGCCTACCGCCAGCCTGGATCCAAAAACGTCACGGCAAATAATGCGTCTGATCAAAGAACTCTGCGTAGAGCGCGGTTTGGCTGCGATCATCAATATTCATGATGTGCAATTGGCACAAATGTTTGCACAACGCATCGTTGGTTTGGAGTCCGGGCGCATTGTTTACGACGGCCCACCGGAGCAACTCACACCAGCGGTGTTAACGCAGATCTATGGCGAAGAGAACTGGGAAGCAACCATCGGGCAGGTCGAGGATGACGACGACGCGGGTTCGCCTGACAAGGAAAGCAAGTTATCCGATGACTCGCCACGCGTGACGACTTCCGCATGAGCCAGCCCGCGAGTACGACGCGCTACCCTGAGCATTGGCGACGCCCGCCCTACATCAAGAACCCCACAGTGCGCTGGGCCCTGGCAGTTGGCGCAGCTGTGTACCTTGCTGCCGCCGTCGGCACGATGGAAGTAAACTGGGGCCGAATCGCCGAAGGATTGCCGCGCGCAGAGCGCTTTCTTACCGCCTTCTTTCCGCCCAACTTCGCCGACAACCGCGGCGTTGTCTGGGACGGCATTCAAGAAAGCATCTGGATGGCAATCATCTCCACGGTAGTTGGCATCATCATGTCCGTGCCTATAGGTCTAGGCGCTGCTCGCAACCTAGCACCGAAATGGGTGTACCTAGGGTGCCGCGCCATAATCGCGGGCTCACGTACCTTTCCCGAGATCATACTGGCGATATTCGCCGTCAAGCTATTCGGATTCGGCCCCTTCGCCGGGTTAATTGCCTTGTCGATTGGAACCATCGGTTTTTTTGCCAAACTGCTGGCCGAAGACATCGAGAACATGAGCGCCTCACAGGCTGAGGCAGTCAAAGCAACCGGCGCGAGCTGGTTCCAGTGGATTAGCTATGCGATTCAACCGCAGGTCATGCCGCGTATGATCGGTTTGTCGGTATATCGCCTTGACATAAACTTCCGTGAGTCCGCCGTTGTTGGCATCGTTGGCGGAGGCGGAATCGGTGCGACTTTGAACACTGCGTTCGACCGCTACGAATTTGATACCGCCGCGGCGATATTGCTCATCATCATCGGAATTGTGCTGGTACTCGAATACGCCTCGAGCTACCTGCGCAAGTGGGTGCAATAAGTGCCAATGATAGAACGCAGCGACGGCTTGGACTGGCGCCGCCGCACCACCAAAGAAGAACTTGGCGTTTGGCTAGGCTGGCTGATTGGGACGGCTATCGTAGTTTATGCATGGACGCTGATCTCGGAAAAAACCATCTGGTTCTTTGTGCAAGATGCCGGGCGCCAAGCGCTCGATATCGGGTCGCGCATGTATCCGCCGAAATTCAGCTATATGGATCGTTTGTGGCGACCAATATGGGACACCATCAGCATCGCTACCATCGGTACGCTGATTGCACTGGTAATCGCAATACCAGTCGCCTTTGCGGCAGCGCGCAATACCAGTCCGCATCCGCTGGTGCGCGCGACTGCGTTGTTTGTAATCGTGTCGTCGCGCTCGGTCAACTCACTTATCTGGGCGCTGATGCTGGTATTCATTTTCGGCCCAGGGATCTTGGCTGGCACCATTGCCATAGGCCTACGTTCGATAGGCTTCTGCGCAAAATTATTATACGAGGCAATCGAAGAAATCGACCATACACAGGTCGAAGCGATCGAAGCCACCGGCGCCAGTCGCGCGCAACAAATGCTCTACGGCATTGTCCCGCAAGTACTGCCTACAGTTGCCGGGGTTGGCGTGTTTCGCTGGGACATCAACATACGCGAATCAACAATCTTGGGTCTGGTCGGCGCTGGCGGCATCGGTTTGCAGTTGAACGGTTCGATTAACACTCTCGCTTGGACTCAAGTCTCATTGATTTTGCTTGTGATCCTATCGACCGTGTTAGTAAGTGAGTGGGTTTCCGCGAAGGTTCGACACGCAATAATCTAATAGTTGAAAACGACCTTGCGGTTGCTACAGAGCAACGCGATTGGCTAGCAGCCCTAGCGCACAATCTTGTCATTGCCCGGCATCAAATCGCAGGTGCCAGCAGCAAGATTGTAGACCAGCCGCGTTGGTAATAGCTGCAATGATAGGCCGTACATGTGGAAATGGCGGCGCGCCACTGTTCCTGGAGTCGCAACAGAATGTATGTCATCCGGCATCAGCGCGAGAGAGTCGCCTTTGCCAATAACATGCTCAGATTGTTTAGCGATGATTGCCAGGCCGGGTGCGTGACCACCGTCAACTCGCGCCCACAAGGTGTTCTGCTCTTGTCCTGACAAGCCGGCCACCACCGCCCAGGTGGTGTGATTGTGCGGTGCGACATTACCGCCCGGCAAGCTACAGGTGAGATACAAAGGGAATCGGCCGCAGGAATCCTCACTCAGTAGATAAAGCTTGGCACGCTCTGCGGGCGCTGGATTCGGATAGGTGACTTCATCAAACAAATGGTCGTTTAGCGCGAGTCTAAGCACACGCGCGGCAATTGCCGCAAGTGCCTCCCTTGTCACGCCCAGATCGCGTTCCAAAGCTCGCACATCATCAATACACGCGCTCACTAGCTCGCGACGCTGTTGTTCGATTTCCTCACGCACTAACATCAGCCCATCCTTCCCGGTCAGTGCCAAAGCTCGGCAATGCGTACATCACACCATAAACGGCATTAGGACTGCACCAGAAACTGCGCATGCTCAGCACGATCAACCGGCAGAAATTGCTCGCCCAGCATGTCTGCGGCAACGACCGCACGAACATCCTCCAGCGACAATTTGTTTAGCGCAATCATGTCCGCAGTATCGTCGAGGATCGCATCAACATCTTGCATGGTCTTTAGGCGCTTAAATATATCGGCGTGCTCTACACCCATGCTGGCTCCAATCAGCTCCATGAAATTTACAATTTCGAAAGGCCATTGACCATCATGCGCGGATATCTCGCGATGATCAGAGTGATAAATGCCTGCGAGGGTGGTAACTCCAGCCGCCTCAGCAGCGGCTAACTCCGCGGCCAACAAGGCTTGGCGTTGGCGTGGTACACCAGCGAGCGAACCAAGCGTATAGCCAACCCGTGGCAAGTCCAGCGTAACAACTTCGAGCCCCGGAATTGCCGACAGCACTGCAATCACTGCATCGGTCACGCCTTCGCTACCCGGATGCTCATGCAGTGCAACGCGCTTATCGACGCGATGTTTGAAATGTGGCCGTAGCGCCTCCAATCGGCGCTGTAAGAATACTGGGAACATGGTCATATCAAACCCGGTTGACTGCGTTTGCTGGGGTACTTCAACGCGAATGGGTAGCATCGTTTCGCCAAACTGAATTTGGCAGGTCGGGCACCACGCCAACACTTCGCTGGCAGCCGCTTGGCTAAATTTATCGAGCGTACGCATGCTCTGGCGCACGTTGTTGTCGTCGTCGCCATTGCGCGCCTGATAGATGCCGCAGCAACTCGACGGCCCACCGTGCACTTCGTAATGAATCTGTAAGGCATCTAACACGTCCAAACATAACAAACCGATGTGCGGGGTCTTCAACAGGTTACAGCCCGTATAGAACACCAGCTCAGGCGGCGTATCGCGCTCCGGATGTGAGGACGGACTGAGGCGCTCCAAGTGTTCACGCGAGAGCTGCAATCGCGACAACACTCGCACGCCTCGGGACATCTGCTGGAACTGTGCACGCCCTGCGTCGCGTCGCGCCATCGCATCTTCGCGCTGCTTCGTCGTGCGGCGCACCATCGCCAACATGAAGCGTGGATTGAGCTGCTCAGGACACGCGCTAATGCAGTAACCGCTGCCTGAACACACGCTCGCCCACTGTTCCGCCACGGGACTTTCTTCACCGCCACGTAGAACCTGTAACACACCACTAATGCGCGCGCTCGGTACGGCGTCATCCAAGTCCGCAAACTCCGGCATCGGGCAAACCTCAACGCACTTGCCACATTGCGTACATGCGTTCGTCATTGCATCGATACGCTCGGCAAGCGCGTCCAGATAAGCACCAGAGTCAGTGGCCATTGAGTACCCCGAAGAATTTGTTAGGCTGAATTATTACGCACAAGCCCAGCACTGAGGCGCCACGCGCATACCAACCTGGCTAACCAGGTTGCGCCGCAGCAAGAAGCTCTCGCAGCTTACGCACTTGTCATCGATGCTCGTCAGCATACGCTCCTGGGTCGCTAACAGCATAGCCACCGTAAGCATACACAGCCGCATACGCCGCATAGTTGGCAGCTTCAAGCGCCTCGCCGTTGAGGGCACGATCCAGTGCGTTTGTTGCCAACACCGCGGCATGGCCCGAGGCATCAATCGAGCCGGAACCCGGATGACTACCAGCGATTTCCTGCGCTTGTCTAACTGCGACTTGAAAATCGCGATCCTGACACTTTCCGGCGACGTAATTCGTCGCTACTGAGAGCGCGCCTTGCGCGAGTTCTTCAGTCAACAAGTCCCCACTCGTTCAACACAACGAATGCCGAAGGCCAGACGCAGCTCACGCTGGTCCGGCGCATCGAGACACACTAAACTGAACAATTGTTTGAGGTCGTGATTCACATTCATCTCCGCTTCTGAGCACACCTTAGTGAGTGCCCACCCGGCTCGACCAAAAAGCGCGGCTGGCCACTTGAACATGCCTGCGGCGCGCTGCACTGATGACCCGGGACCGCTCTCACTCACTGGCTGCAGATCAGGCCGGTAAACCTGACTCTAGATTATCTATTTAACGCTGAGGTTCAAATGACTGCTCTCGCACACCGCGCCTGGGTTCCGCAAGCTTGCGAAGCGCGGGTCCAGCAAATCGCCGCCCCCGTTGGCGCAAGCAATTCGGACGCGCTGGCCGCGCGCATCGCAGATCTGATCGCGACCAACCGCCAAATCCACGAGCAACAATGTTTCAACTTGAACCCGGCGACTAACGTCATGAACCCTAAAGCCGAAGCTGCCTTAGCTGCAGGCCTCGGTTCGCGCCCATCGCTAGGCTATCCCGGCGACAAATACGAGATGGGTCTTGAGGCAATTGAAGAGATTGAAGTCATAGCGGCTGAGCTATGCGCCGAAATCTTTGCTGCCGAGTTTGCAGAAATACGGGTCGGCTCCGGCGCACTCGCAAATTTGTACGCCTTCATGGCGACCTGCAAACCCGGTGACTCCATCATCGTCCCGCCCGCAGACATCGGCGGCCATGTTACCCACCACGCTGACGGCGCGGCCGGCCTTTACGGTGTCACGATTCACCCTGCGCCAATTGCCGCCAACGGATATACCGTCGACCTCGAAGCGCTGCGCGTGCTTGCGCACCAAGTGCGCCCGAAACTCATCACTATTGGCGGCAGCTTAAATTTATACCCGCACCCCGTGGCCGATATTCGTGCGATCGCTGATGAAGTCGATGCCAAGGTGCTATTTGACGCGGCCCACCAGTGCGGCATCATCGCAGGAGCGCAATGGCCTAATCCGCTCGCGCAAGGCGCTCATATGATGACCATGAGTACCTACAAAAGCCTTGGCGGGCCCGCCGGCGGACTCATTGTTAGCAGCGACGCAGGCCTTGCCAAGCGTCTCGACGCCATCGCCTTTCCGGGTTTAACCGCAAACTTCGACGCCGCTAAGTCTGCGGCGCTCGCGATCACCATGTTGGATTGGCGCGACTTCGGCCGAGACTACGCGCACACCATGGTTACCACCGCGAGCGCGCTGGCGCAGGCACTCGATAATGCTGGCTTGCCGGTATTTGCATGCGCCGAGGGATTTACCTCATCGCATCAGTTTGCGATCAAAGCGGCACCATACGGCGGCGGTCAAGCTGCATCAAAACGCCTGCGCGAGCATGGATTCTTAGCCTGCGGCATTGGTCTGCCATTGCCAGCGGTGGCCAACGACATGAATGGCTTACGCATCGGCACACCAGAATTGGTACGTTGGGGGTTCAAGCCGGAACACTGCGAACAGTTGGCAAGCTTGATTGCTGCTGCGCTACAAGCGAAAGCACCGGCAAAACTCGCGGCAGAAGTCGCCGCCTGGCGCGAAACCTTTAACCAACTACATTTCATGCACACTTGATGTTAGCGCGGCGCTGACGCAACCGCTTCTCGCAAGCTGCAACGCGCAGCTGAGTAAACACCGACAACAGGCCCTAGTCACGGCAGCTAGCGGCTCTGGTATATTTGCGGTAACGCTCGCGACAGAGATCCTAAACGATGGCACTCGAAATTTCTCCGGCAGACCCTCAGTGTCCAAATTTTGCAGCCCGTGTGACGGGCTTGGATATTGCTCGCGGCGTGAGCCCTGATAGCGCCGCCCGGCTCATGGACGCCATCGATACCTACGGCGTGCTGGTGTTCCCAGAGCAAGACTTAAGCGACGACCAGCACTACGCCTTCTCCATGCACTTCGGTGCGATGGAAAGTGCGACGGGTGACATTGCCTCGCTTGAAGATCGGCGCTTGTCGATGAAGGTAAATGACATCTCCAATCTCGACAAAGATGGCAACGTTGTCGAGCGTGATGACCGCAGACGCTTATTTGGACTGGGCAATATGCTATGGCATTCGGATAGCTCGTTTAAGGCAACACCGGCAAAGTTTTCACTGTTGTCCGCCAAAGTAATCCCGTCCGATGGTGGCAATACAGAGTTTGCTGATATGCGCGCCGCATTTGCTGGCCTTGACACGAACACGCAAGAACAATGCCGAAGCCTGATCGCCAGACACAGTCAGTTGTATTCGCGCGGCTTGCTCGGCTTTGATGACTTCAGCGAAGCTCAACGCAAGAAATGGGCGCCGGTATTGCAACGCTTGGTACGCACCCACCCTCGCACCGGCGCCGAGTCTTTGTATCTATCCGCCCACATTGGCGAAATTGTCGATTGGCCGGTACCCGAAGCACGAATGTTCATCCGTGACCTGACCGAGCATGCGACGCAACGTAATTTTGTTTATGCACATAGCTGGAATACGCTCGACTTAGTCATGTGGGACAACCGCGTCACGATGCATCGAGCGCGGCGTTACGACCACACCCAGCGGCGTGATTTACACCGGACAACCGTTGCTTGTGAAGACCCGACCGTACCCGGGCAAAGTGCGAACGCTGAGGCACTCGCGCAAGTCGCGTCGTAAGCAAGATGCACACGCAGTCTCTAGCAGGCATAAGGCGAGCGCGCACTATGCCTGGGGCCGTCGGGCCGGCGATACGCTTAGTCCTACGGATGCGCATCACGATAGCATTCTTGCTGTGCGCCATCGCCACCGCAGGTGCACAGGCCTTCACTTTCGCAGCACTTGGCGATATGCCCTATTCGCAGGATGAAGCAGCCTTCATGGCGAACCAACTCGGCCCACAACTGCGCCAAGCGCAACCGCAATTTCTCATTCACTACGGCGACATGAAACCAGGTAAACAAACCTGCAAAACGGCCAATATCCAGCAAAGCTATGTGCGCACACTGGCGCTGTTGCCAACAAAAGTTATCTATTCACCTGGCGACAATGACTGGACCGACTGCGATCGCGAAGCGGCCGGCTCGTTTAACGAACTCAAACGCCTCAGTCTGCTGCGTAAGCTTATCGCCGATACACCGATTCCAGCTGGCATTGGCTGGCAAGTTAAACGGCAACATCCTCACTATCCAGAAAACTCTTCGTGGACTCTCGGTGATGTCAGCTTCTTGACCGTGCATGTTGTTGGCTCCAGCAACGGCCGACGACAAATTCTCAACCCCAAGCTCAGGGGCGCTGATTTGGCCGCGTATCAGAAGCAGGCTCGTCGCGAAGTTTTGGAGCGCGACAATGCTAATCTTGCCTGGATCGAGAGCAATTTTCGTGCGCGCACAAAACGCACACGCGCGTTCGTGATTACGATGCACACTGACCCGCATGATGTTAAGAAAAAAGACCGCGGACGGCCACCATGCGATGACAAAAAAGCTAAGAAATGCCATCCGTATGCAAAGTTAACTGCTGCATTGAAAGTCCACGCACAGGCGGCGAAAGTCGCCGTCCTCCTGATTCACGGCAGCACTAAAGAATTTTGTTTCGACCGGCCCAAACTTGAATCGAAATCACCCAATCTATGGCACCTTAATGGCCCCGGCGATGGCATCACTGACGCAGCAATGATCCGGGTCAATGAAAGCGATAGCAATGACGCGTTCGTAATCACGCGGCTAATGGCTCCGGGCGAAAAAATTCCTGCATGCAAACGGCGTTTGTGAAGCGTAAGGCACACTGCCTTGATCAATTCCATGATTCACCGTGTGGCGCGATTAAGTTTTGCAATGCACGCGCCGTGCGCTCGCACAACCACGCCAATACGCCCACGCGCCGCGCCACTACGCCTTCCATTTAGCATGGGCAAACATTGCAACTGCGAAACGCCACCCCAAGATATGCAAAAACCAGGCTTGGCGAGGCCCGACGGTGATATCACGATTTACGCTATGAGCACTAGCGTATAGCCGAGTTGCCACGTCCTCAGCATCAACGGAGCACAAGATTGCAAGCAGAGACACCGCGTTTTGGCGTCGGCGACGCGTCATTTCAAGCAGCCGGCGGCGCCAGCGGACTGCGTCTATTAGTCGAAACATTCTATCGGCTTATGGCCAGCGATGAACGATTCCGCACTATTGTCGACATGCACCCGCGAGACCTTGCGACGTCTATCGATAAGCTAGCGTTATTCTTGGGCGGCTGGCTGGGTGGGCCACGTATGTATCAAAGCAACTACGGCTCCATTAGTATTCCCTTAGTACATGAGAAACTTGCCATTACCGTTGCCGAGCACGACCAATGGCTTACCTGCATGGCCGAGGCGATTGAGCAGCAAGGCTATAGCGATCAGTTCAGCGCCTATTTACACAAACAATTACGCGCGCCAGCAGCAAGTGTGTTGAAGCGCTGTGCGGAAGTCCAAGAGACACGCACGAAAACTATTCCAAGTACGGTCAAGACACC
>Ga0055584_100000524_pt1 | contig 36595 bp, 33 predicted proteins | sample OSDHelmetaG_FD_58716 | JGI IMG/M metagenome (GOLD analysis project Ga0055584, IMG submission 58716) | Pelagic marine sediment microbial communities from the LTER site Helgoland, North Sea, for post-phytoplankton bloom and carbon turnover... | ecosystem: Environmental > Aquatic > Marine >...
GGTCTTGCGCGATAAAAAAGAGTGGCCGGCTTTCGGATCGCCTGCATGATACGGTGGGCACAGCTCCGCTAACCGCAGCACCTGAAAAATGACGTTCCTTGTTCTTGAGCAAACCGTTTGATAGATGCAGCTCCTTCAGGGCCGCAAGAGGGTACGCGGATAGCTACTTTTGCTCAGCCGGGCAAACGAAGGCCATGGCTTATGTCGGTTACTTCAACACTGCCGCTACGGGAATCAACGAGAAACTCGCCGGGCAGATCGTGACTGATGAAATAAATCGGGCTTGCACTAAGTCCGTAGGCGCCGCTGCAGTGAATTCCGATGATGTCGTTTATTTCAAGGCCGGGGAAACTTACACCGTGACCCAGGGTATCAATGGTCGTGCACAATGGGCCTACAAGTTCGAACTTTGATATTTCGGCGTCGTGATGGTCGGAGTCGACCTTGAACATCCGGTAATTACGATGAATGACGCTGCCCAAATGTCCACATGCGCCAAGGTGGTGATGCATGCCTCCATCACAGATACAGATGTCCACACCACGGGAATGCTTTTTATTGATCACTCTTGTTAGATAGATGCCAGCCTCGCCAACGAGATACCTGCCGAGTTCAAGTACCAGGGTGGTGTTGTGGAAGCGGGGTTCCTGTTTGAGCGAATCCAGTAGCGGGTTAATGCGATCTGCAATCTGTTCCAGGTCCAGTGGTTCATTGCCTTCGTGATAGGGGATTCCCAGCCCGGATCCAAACACCAGTTTTCCAGGATGCAGGTCATAACGGTCGGAAAAATGCCGGAATATTCCAACGAAATTCTCGTAATTCTCCGCAATCGATCCGGCATTCAGGCACTGTGTTCCCGAATAAATGTGGAAGCCGCCAACATTAAGGTTTTTCAGGGACAGAATTTTCCCGAGCGCATCATCCAGGTCTTCTTCATCAATACCAAATTGTGAGGGCTTGCCAGCCATATTCACACCAAAACCTCGCGGCAACTTCTGCGGTGCTATGCGCACGAGAATGGTCTGCCGGATCGATGCTGCCCTGGCTAACTCGTCAAGGTCTCGCGCTTCAGCTACAGATTCGACAATCACTTCCCCTATCCGGCTGTTGACTGCAGCGGCAAGTTCTGACTTTTTCTTGCCTGGCCCGGTAAAACTGATTCGCTCTGCAGGCCAGTCGATGGCTTGTGCCCGTCGCAATTCACCGGCACTGGAGATGTCGAGGAAATCTATTCTATCCCTGAGCCGGGTGAGCAATTCTGTATTCGGGTTACTCTTGACGGCATAGCTGAGCACAAACCGTCCACCGAAGTGTTTATTCAAAGACTCAATACGCGCATCTATTTTGTCCATGAAATACACATAACAGGGGGTGCCATATTCGCTTGCAATAGTGGCCAGCTGTTCTTTCATCCGCTATTCCTGCACCGATTTCGTAAATGCAAGAATGCGTTCTACCGAGTCCAGATTGTCCAGTGTGACTGCACCCGGGTCGATCTTCAGGTCAGCTGCTTCCTCGATATACAGGATGAGGTCAACCATACTGAAAGAGTCAAGCATGCTGGTCGAAAACAGCAGTGTGCTATCAGAGAATTCTGAACTATCCAGTCCTAATTTGTCATTGATGTAGTCGATCAATCCATCACGTGATAATGCCATAACACCTGGTCCTTGAAGATTTCTAATGCCTGAAAAAAAGCCTGCGAGCAACGCCTGCACGAGAGAAGTTACCCGTGGAAATATAGCAGTTACTGTATATGAAGACCATTCTGCCGTCGTGTCTAAGCTGAGTCCACCAGAGAAGCTGCCTGTCGGTGTAATTCAGCGATATCCGGTTTTCCTGTCGAGGTACGCGGCAATGACGTCAAAATAGCAATTTCTTCCGGGATCATGTACGAAGGGACCCGGGCAGAGAGTTGGCGTTGCAGCGTGCGTGGGGTCAAATCAATTGCCTGTGCAATAATGACAAATCCTACCAGTCGTTTGTGCCCGTCTGCGGTCTCTAGCGCAACGGTCTGTGCTTCCAGTACACCTTCAATCGCCAGCAGTTGTTCGGAAACCTCACCGGGATAAATACGGTTTCCCGATATTTTTATCATCTGGTCACGACGCCCCGCTAGATGCAAATAGTTATCTGCATCCAGATATCCAAGGTCTCCAGTGAAAACAGCTAGCGGGTTGCCGTCATCATCACCAATAAAGGGATTTTGTCGCAACTTCTCCTGCGGGTCATCCTCGCCAATATATCCAAGCATTGTGCCCAACCCGGAGTGCACGATTTCCCCGGTTTCTCCAGGGTCGGCATGACTGCCATCTTCCCGGACAATATAGACCCTTGCCCCAGCGAACACCCGGCCGACACTACGGTTCTTCAGGGAAAAATCATCTGGATGCAGAGATGTGCATCGAAAGGCTTCAGTTTGCCCATAGGTTTTGAATATGCCGACACCTGGAGCCATGGCAGATAATTTATCAAGATGCTTCCGGGGTAAATCGCCACCGGAAACCGTCAGGTAGCGTAGTGTCTTGTGTTTGCCCATGGTGTCAAAGCTGAGCCCCGCATTAATGAAGTCTTGCCAGATCGTTGGCACACACGATATCCCGGTAATTTGCCGCTTGCCGGCAGTGTCTGCGATGTCCGCTGGCATCCATGAATCCAGGACCACCAGTTCACAGCCGGCAGCAAGTGCCGAGCAGAGCTGGTTCAGCCCCACATCAAACGAAAATGGCAGGATACTTAGCAGCTTGTCGTCCCCGTCTATTTCATACCATTCTACTTCCGCCTGCACCCTGGCCCTCAAATCCGCTTCACTGATCAGTACGCCTTTGGGCTTGCCGGTTGAACCCGAGGTAAAAAGGCAGCAACCCACTCGACGGGAATCGTGCTCCAGCCGGGGAAGTGGCTGGTGATTACAGGGCGAAGACAGTTCCACCAGGTTTCCACTCTCGCGAAACTGCGTGGCAATGCGCTCCACCATACCCTCGATGCTGTTGCCGCATCGCAACCACCAGCGTGACTTCAGTATTGTATTACTATCCTGATAGCCGCCTCGAATTGCCATCAGGCCGTGACCGTCAATCAGGGATACTGATGCCTGTGTGGATTCCAGGGCTGCTTCGATCTGGGGCGTGCGAAACTTCATATTCAGTATTGCAAAAGCGTTTTCTGTTGCCAATGTGCCAAGCATAGCTGCAACGGTATCTGCGGATTTTACCATTAGCATCGGAATGACTGCTCCGGAAAGCCCGTCATTCCGGAACGCATGTGCGTATTCAGTAGCCGTCCGGGCCAGTTGCGCATAGGTAGTTTCTTCAAATCTGCCGTCAGAGAGCCGGCGGGAAATCGCAACCTTGTCTGGTTGCGTGGCGGCATGTGCCAGGACTTGTTCATACAGACCTGGCAATGCCACATTGTCTTGAGTGACGGGCTCAGACATCCAGATCGACTCCAAACAGCTTGGCGAATATGCGGAAGCTTGAGTAGACACCAGACATGCCGTGCGTCACGGTGAAGGTAAATCCTGCAGCAACAAACAGGAATGTCACCGGGATACCTGCAAAACGCCACATTCCCCCGTCAAGGTGCTTCCATCGACGCAGTCGCTTCACCCGTGCCCACGTCAGGTACACTGATACTCCCATCGCATTGTACAGTCCCCAGACGATCCAGTTCCAGGCGCCGGCATGCCATAGCCCAATCACAAAGAAGGTAGAAAAAATGGCCAAATACAGGTTGCGGCTCAACCCGATAGTGGGCATGTACACATAAGCCTGGCACCAGCCAGCCAGCGTCATGTGCCAACGCTTCCAGAAGTTGCCGATATTTGGTGCAATGATCGGAAAATTGAAGTTCTCCATAATGCGGATACCAAACAGGCGGCTTGCTCCGATGGCGATATCCGAATAGGCCGAAAAATCCATGTAGGCAACAAGATAAACCAGACACATAAATAGCCATACATCCAGTGCTGAATGGGATGCAAGATTGTCCAGCAGTTCGGTGACGTTCTCAGCCCCGGATGCAGAGACGAATAGTGGTTGCAGCAGCATGCCGGCAATAGCAAATTTCTTGACCAGGCCCTGGACGATACGCGTTAAACCCTCGACGGTAGAGTCCCGATTCCACTTGAGTTCGCGATGTGTCAGGTAGTGATCAAAGCGTTCAATCGGGCCAGCCGAGAAGATAGGGAACAGATACATATAGCTGGCGAAGTCGGCCACTGAATGCTTTTGTATGTTGCCGCGACGAATCTCGATGGCGTAGTGAATTAGTTTGAATGTCAGATAACTGATACCCAGTGGGATCGCAAAAGCCAGGTACCCGGTCTCCCCGCGCAAGGCATGGGTCAGTGGTGGTATATATTTGAACCAGGCGAGATAACAGAGGATGGTAATAATCAGTGCCGCAAGTATCTGCCGACCGAAACGTGCGTTACTGTCTGCAGTTGGTGTTACGTAGAAAAACAGGAGTGTCCAGAAGGCCAGAGTACTGACGCCGGCGGGCTCCAGCGTAAAGAGGTATGCAAATGAGGCTAACGCAAGAAACCCGTAGCGTAGTTTCGCGGGCAATGCCCAGAAAACCACTACTGTAGCTGCCAGTACAAGCCAATATTCAATACTGTCGATCATGGATTAGGGCCCGGCTCAGAACCCCTGATAGCGAAACAGTTGCGCCCCACTGGTTCGGGTGAGCAGCTCGATTAGTGCAATGAACAGTAGAAAACCCAGGGTCAATCCCTGTACCCATATTCCAAGAAGTTTTGCCCAGTGAATCATGATCCTGTCTCCCTTTGGTCGGTGCTTGCGAACAATGCCGCGATACGTTCCGCCAGCAGCATGGTGTACCGATACTGCACATCATTATCATTCAGGTGGCTGGCGTCGTAGAAGTCTGCCTCTTTTATGCCGATCTCATCATCAAGCATCCAGAGAGGCACATCATAGTCCTGTGAAATCTCCTCCAGGCGTGCTAGATGCGTCCTGTAGAACTCGTCCCAAAGCCCGTTAGCCACATCGCGTGGGTTCTTCGGTGGAACCAGAAATACGGCAGACTGTTCCGGGCGATCTGAAAGCCTGCCCAGAATCCGCGACAGGACGGACATATTTGAATCGAAGTTGACTTGGTACTTCTCAAACCGGGCTTGTATAGACCCCGAAAACTCTTGCCAGCGTGATTCCGGCGCCTTTGAACTGGTGAGGTATAGATTGTATCTGCGCTTGCGAGGGTGCTGTGTAGTTACGTTCTCCATAAACTGGGGCAAGCGTGACAGAAAAAATTCAGTGTTATCGAGAAAGTAATTATCAGTACGGGAAGGTACTACCAGACCGGCTCGTTGTGCTTCATCATCAATAATAGTGGACCGAAAACCCAGTCGCGGGTTATCGATCAGTTCAGCCAGACGCCCGGGTGACATCGAAAATCGCCCTGCGCCCAAGCCCATAACAATGACAGCCGGACGATCTGCAGGGATCTGGTCTATAATCGCAGCCATTTCCCAGAATGTCTGATCACTGCTGGCCAGGTTGTAGATTACCGGTCGTAACCCGGTGCGATCATGTACGATTTCTGTAATTGCTGCATGATTGGTAATACTCTCTCTGGTGTCGGATGCGCCCAGAATGATTACGACCGGTTGATCACTGTGGTCGAAGGATATCGCCAGGGCATGTGAGGTCAGATCGGTATAATCATCCCAGGCGCCAGAGGAGAAATAAGCGGCTGTACTGGATGCCATCAGCCCGGGCGTGATGAACGCCAGGCACAATCCGAACAGAATCGACGGGACAAGCAGGGCTATTGTCAACGCAGCCGTTGATGGTTTTAATGCTGCGCCCTTGAAAACAGACCATACCGTAGCGAAATCCGGTTTACCTTCGATACTCAACGTGCCAGGTCCTTTTCTTGCGGATCCCGGATCTCAAGGACGGCGATCTGCAGCAATTTTTTGAAGCATGGCCCGGTCGCGTAGCAGTGTTTTTCTAGCTGCAATAACGGGTTCACACCCGGCCAATCGGGAATGCAGCCGGAAATTATCTGGAAACGAGTCATCTGTGCCTTGGGGTATTGTTAATCCGGCCACGGCCGTGCTGATGTTTTCAAAGTTCAACCTGAGTTGGAATATCGGCCTGGCTCGCCGTGGCTTTAGTCACAAGGCTGGCGAAACCAGCCAGTAAGCTTTGTTCAGTCAAATATACTACTGTATTTACAAACCGCTATCCAGCCTCGACCTGGATAAGTCATCACGCTCAGTTGTTTGAGAGATATATTCGGGAAATTCACGCTTAACTCAAAGTTAACAGCGTTTGCTAATTATAGTGACGGCTGGATTCAGGACAGGGGGCAGGTTCATGGCCGTCATCACCAGCGGGCCCTGTACTTCGGCCGCCGCACTGCTGATCAGGGTGTCAGGAATCATCGCGTACAGCTTTGTACTGAAGGTGCTTGCTGGTGATGGCGGACTACTCTGGGGCTTTCTCACTGTCCCGCCGCATATTCGCTGTCATTAGCCGTAACTGTAGCTCGCGCACAGGGTCAACATTCTGCATTCCCCGCGGCACACTTACTTCCTGGTACCCCAGCCTTAGCATGGTTGGATTTACCAGCGCAGCCAAACGTCCCAGCAACCGCGGAGGGAGTTCGTGATGGCGCCCCACACTTTCCGTACTGACGCCATCTCTCTCATACGCTTTCCAGTCACCATAGCCGATCATGCCTGCCGATTTTCCCAGTTCATCAACAAGTGCTACAGGATCACCTTCCATGCCGAGGAAGTCGAGAATGCGTTGCAGATTGTCAGCGGGATCCGTGACCAGATCCTCATACCTGAGTTGAAGGCAGGTATCTGGATGTTCCGCGATGAACTGGCTCATGCGTGCCTGCGTGTCAATCCATGCATGGGCAAAGGCCTCCATGGGAACTGGATAGCGGCGCACATAGTCAAATAGTTCAGGATAGTAGATTTCGACGCTGGATACGTATTCCTTGACGGAGCACAGGACGTCAATCGCGTGCCGCGTCAGCCAGATGAAACGGCACCGGTCGCCGAGAAGCCTTTCAATCGCGTCGACGTGGAAGATATCCAGGGCGGACTTCTCGACCCAGACACGCTTGTTCTGATTATTGCAAATGTCGGCGTAGATCCCGAAAACCATGTCACGCAAGCGGTCAACCACGGTCTCCGGGTCCAGCCCCGAGAAGCGTAGCGAGGTTAGGACATCCGCTGAATATCCAAGGGGGGAGTCATCTTGCTGGAGAAATGCTGCGGCGGATCGCAGCAAATGTGTTTCCGGCGGGCAACACAGGTCGGGATGGGATTCAAGCAGTCGGCGCAGCAGCGTGGTGCCGCTGCGCGGGAATCCGAGCACAACGACCCCCGCCGAGCTGGAAACGGCATTCATGAGGTATTCTCCAGTAGTCCCAGCAAGGCCTTGCGATCGACTTTGCCGTTGGAGTTCAGTGGGAATTCATCCAGGAATCGCACCGTTCGGGGGATCATCGGTGCTGGCAGGTAGTCGCGGCATGCACTGCGGATTTTCGCTGCGTCGAGTCGACTTTCGGAAACGAATGCGACGATGCCTTCGATACCCGTTTTCCCCCTGGGCCAGCCTACCGCGATGGCGGTATCGACATTGGCAATTTGGCGTAAAGCCGCTTCAATTTCGCCCAGTTCCGCGCGAAGGCCATGAATCTTGACCTGGTGATCACGACGCCCGATATACTGTAACGGCCCATCGCCAACAGGCCGGCGCACTCGATCACCGGTTCGATAGAATGTTCCTTCTGTTCCAGGTAACGACACAAATGCCTCGGCGGTTTTTTCAGGATTGTCGAGATACCCCAGCGACAATTGCGGGCCGGTCATGACCAGTTCGCCGACTTCGCCAGGCTGAACCTCCCGCAGGTCGTCATCCACGATTTTCGGGATCATGTCAGGGTATGGCCATCCGATGGGCACGATGCCATTCTCGCTTTCCGCCGGTGACGATACGGGATCCCAGCGATATAGTGTGCACGCGATCGTTAATTCGGTCGGGCCATACAGGTTTTCGACTATTGAATTTGGTGCTGCCGCCGCCCAGGCCTGTGCCAGATCTGCCGGCAAAGGCTCTCCGCAAAACAGGCTCAAGCGCAAGCCGGAATATTGTTCGGGAGCAAGCTGCTTCAGGCCCCGCAGGTGCTTGCCGACTGAGGGAACGGAAAACCAGACGGTCAGACGTGACTCCTCGATATATGGCCCGGGGTTGATCATCTGGAGTGCCCCCGGGCAGCACACGCAGGCGCCTGCTTCCCATGCAACGAACATGTCGAACGCAGACAGGTCAAAAGTAAACTGCGACATCTGCGAGAAGCGGTCCTGTTCGGTAACCTCGTATCGTTGCACCATGGACTGGATGAAACAACGGACAGCCCGGTGCGGAACCATGACGCCCTTTGGTTTGCCCGTACTGCCCGAGGTAAATAGCAGATAAGCCGTCTTCCCGGCATCGGCGAGGTGGGCTTCCGGGGCGATCAGTTCATTCGCTGCGGCATCGCAAGTGACGAACCGGTGCGACGGAAACTGCTCCTGCATTGCGGCTACGGCTTCGTGATTCGGCAGCAGCACGGTCAGCGGACGTTCGATACCGGAAAGCAATTGCGGTAACGGTTGGAGGGCTGCTTCATCGACGATCAATGCTTCACTGCTGCATTGTTCCAGCATGTCACGGCAATATCCAACAGGGAATTGCGGGTTGATGGGTACGTAGCCATGGCCGCGCATGAGCGAACCCAGAATGCCCGCAAACGTGATTTCACTGCGTTCGCCAAATACTGCCGTCAGCTCAGTTCGTGACCGGGGTTGCTCGCGAACCAGCGTACTTGCTGTTCGCATCGCGTCCTGGCAGAGTTCTGCGTAAGTAATCGTACGCCCGCCAATTTCCAGCGCAGGACGTTTCGGCCATTGCCTGGCTGACTTCAGAAAGCCGCTGACTATAGACATGTTAATTCAATCTGTACCAGACTTACTTCCTGTCGGTAGCGGTTTCCGAATGCTTGAGTCATGATTCAGATACTATAACTACGTACGCGTCCAGCAGCAAACCGCATATCTGTCTGTTTCCCATCGGTGGTTTTCAGCTGGATTCTTGTGAAACAAGCAGGTTATGCTTCCCACACGCATGATAATGTCACATAGTCGCCTTTCACCAGAGTTAGACCGGCCGGGGAGAGGTGTGTCGTGTCTCCAGGAAAGGGCAATGGGTACCGGCTCCTTGTGCGCTGCCCTGAAGTTGCCAAAACGAATGGAGTTGTGGTGAGTGCAAGTCGGACTATCCCGAAACTGACGAGAGGCATAAATTAATGATTCCTCGCTGGATCCCGTGGAGCCTGAGAAGCAAGGACCAGTTCCTGAACTCTTATGGTGATGCCTTCCTGTTTCGCGGCATCCGGAAGACGCCACCCATTGGATGTAATCCGGATGCTGACACCGGCCTGCATTCTGCCGTACCCCATCGCTACGTACATGCCTACTTGCTCGCAGCCAAGTCTTTTCTGCGGTATCACGCGGATATTGCCGTCTTTGTACATGATGACGGCAGTCTGCAGGAAGGCGACAAGGCGCTTGTCAGGAGACATCTGCCCGGGGTGCGGATCATCGAGCGCAGAGAGGCCGATGAACGCTTCGAGCGGGAGGTTGCAGATCCGTTCCTCTCCAAAGTGCGCGGCAGTTATACCAGTTACCTCAAGCTGTTCGATCCGACACTGTTCAGCGAACGCAAACGCATTATCATCGTGGATACTGATACGCTGTTTCTGCGCCGGCCCGATGCCGTTATCGACTGGGCCTGCAATGGCGGTGCGCCCTGGTTCCACCTGGCGCCCAAGGGCAAAATGAAAAAGCAGGACAAGGCGGGCAATGCCGGTACGGTTAATACTGGAAACAAGCATATCCAGACCATGATTATGAGCGGACTTGACGAGATCAACGCCGAACTGGATACCCGTTATACGATTGAACAGGGATTTTGTTCCGGATTTATCGGTTATGAAACGGGTACCATTCGTTTCGATGCGCTAAAAAAATTGTTCGAGGTGCTGTTTTCGCGTTACGGGGATCGTATCTTCCGCTGGGGTGCTGAACAAACAGTGCATGGGCTGAATTTGTGTGCCTCAGGTGCACGGGCCTTGCCAATCGACGACTACTTTGTTTTCACGCAGTTCAACGCGGAGCATGCCCACCAGGGAACATTTGTGCATTTTGTGGGTGAAAATCGCTTCTACCAGATGCGCTATCCGAAGCTGGCCAAAGAAATCGTCGCTGAACTTGGTAAAGGCGACGCTCCGTAAATGCAGCATACAATGCGGTACCTGTGACGTTAATCGTACTCATTATTCCATCATAGTGACGATCGCTGGAATGCCCCGGGGCAGTAAATTGCAGTAAGAGAATTTCCTGGTTGCCACGTAAAACGACTTCGCAACAGCAGCAGGGGGCAGGGCAAACTATATTCATTCCTCGGGGCGTTCTCGCGAAAGGCGCAGCACGCGTCGCCAGCGCAGTGATTCTCCCTTCAGGTCTTCAATAGGTGCGTACAGGAACAGTCCCCCGTATACCATGCCGCCAGCCAGGGCCATACTACCCAGGTAGGCACCCGGAGATATGGTTTTCAGATCACCGGGAAGGACCAGATCAGTGGCCGCCAGTGTAGCGCCAAGAACTGTGTTGAGCAGCAATGCCGGCTTGAGTGCCGGGAGCAGGCTGCCCAGGCGCAATTGCAGCGAGTCTGTGGCCAGCCAGGCCAGGCGCAGGGCGAGGTAAGCGAAGCTTGGTACGATTCCCCAGGCGACACCCGTGATGCCCCACTGGATGCCGATGAGGCAACCGATGGTGAGCACTACCCAGGTTTCAGTCTGGATTCTTACTTCATATCCCAGACGGTTACGGGCCGCACTGACTGCTCCGGAAGGATTGCTGATGCAGCGAAACAACCCTGTCGTGGCAAGTATGGCGAGCGGCGGTCCGGCAGCAGCCCACTTCTCTCCATAAACGAATGTGATAAACGGCTCTGCCAGCCAGAACAAACCAACGTAGAACGGCAGAGTGTAGACAGTGACCAGGGTAATGGTGCGCAGATAGATGTAGGCCGACTGGTTGACGTCGTCCTGGATCTTGGCTAGTGCGCGAAACACGGTCTGGTAGGTCGAGCCGCTGATGGTCTGGGCAGGCAACATGCTCATACTGTCGGCCTTGTTGTACAGGCCGAGCAGGGTCGGTCCCGACATGCGACTGATAATGAAGTTGCTGGTCTGGGATCGCAGGTAGAATACAATTTCGTTGATAGACATCTTGATGCCGAAGCTGCCCAGGCGCCGTGCCACGGCCTTGTCGAAATGGATGCCGGGGCGCTTGCGTGTGACGGCATACAGCATAAAGAGGTTGGCAACAGATCCGACTAATCCACCCACTATCAAGCTCCACGGGCCCATGTGCTGCAGCGCCATGAGAATGCTGGCAATACTGCTCAAGACCATGCTGGAGAAGGTGATGATTGTAATGACCTTGAAACGCATGGCCCGCTTGAGACGGGATTTCGGGGTGGCAGTAAACGGGCGCAACAGGAAATTCAGCGCCGAGATCCGCATCAGGTCGGTGTAGAGCGGGTTGTCAAACCAGAGGGCAAACCATGGCGCAATCACGAAGAAAAAGCTGTAGATTGCAAGGCAGATCAGCATCTGGATGGTGAAGACAACGTAGTAATCCCGGTCTTCGACCTGGCGTGCCTGCACCAGTGCTTCACCCATACCGCCAGCAGCAAGAAAGCTTGCAACGCCTGTAAAGATCTGGATGGTGACCAGCATGCCGAAATCGGCAGGAACCAGTAAACGGGCAAGTACGATACCAACAGCAAAGCCGAAAAGCCTGCTGCTCATACTGCCGGCCATAATCCAACCGGTATTTTTGCGTATGCTTTCGCCGAGGTTCATGTTGTGTGTGCGGGTGGTCCGGGTGAGTAGTGTGGTCGGGAGTGCTGGCCGCTGTAGATATTTCTCAAGTTTACGATATCGGCCACGTGACCCTGTACAGGGCAGTGGATGCTCCAGCCGCTTAAAACGTTATTATCAAAAAAGATATGATACTCTCAAAAGGGTATAATATTCACTTCAATATTGGTTCGTTATTGCCACCGAATGTTTGGCGGTGGCATGCAAGGATTCGTATGATGTCAGATTGTGAGGCCGCGAAAAAGGGGCCGGTGTTTATCGTAGGTGCGCCTCGTTCGGGAACCACACTGCTTCAGTATATGCTGCGCTCGCATCCTGTGATTTCCATCCCGTCGGGGGAATCTCACTTCATGATCCCGCTGTATCGTGACCGGGAACGCTTCGGTGATCTGCGTCAGCACGAGAATATTAAACAGGTTCTCGCAGAAATGTACCGTCTGCGTCAGCGCTTCCTGGATACCGATCTTCCCGGTATGACCTTCGATACCGAATTACTTGCCGCTGAACTGCATGCGCAGGGGGTGAATACCATGCCCGGAATTTTTGCAGCCCTGTTTGAAAAAAATGCCAGGGGTGAAGGCAAGTGCCGCTGGGGTGACAAGACGCCGCCGTATACCCGGCATATGCCGGTTTTGAGAGAGATGTTTCCAGAGGCACAGTTCGTGCACGTCATTCGCGATGCCCGGGATTGTGTCCAGTCGATGCTCAGGCGCAAATATGACCTTGGTACTTATAACACCTGCACCGCGGCTGAGATCTGGCGAATGTTTGTAGATGCCGGACAGGCGTCGGCCAGGGCGTTTGGTCCGGATGTATGTCATGAACTTAAATATGAAAGCCTGCTGGTAAACCCGGAGACCGAGTTACGCCGGATATGTGCTTTTCTGGGAGAGGAATTCAGTCCCGATATGGTGAATTTCCGCGGGCCGAGTACGCCGGGCAAGACGCCGTTGCTCACCAAGTCGCTGCAAACATCAAATAGTGAAAAATGGCGACAAACAATGCCTGTGCGGAAGCAGAAACTGGTGGAGGCGGTTGCCGGTGAAACCTTGGCACGCAACGGTTATCCGCTGGTAACCGGGGCGCGGCCACTCCCGGCCCTGTGGGATATTCTGTATGCTGGACACAATCGTTTTGCCTGGTGGCTGGATCATCGCTTGCGCCTGTTCGCGTCCAGATTCGTAACGAGTTAACCTGATAACGCACGTCCCGCGCCAGCCAGATCTGCTGCCTGTCAAGGAACCTGAGCAGTCGGTATCCCCGTACACCAGAAATCCTCACTCAGGTCCCAGCATTCTATAGTGCGTCCCAGGAATCCCTCCAGCCCGGCCTTGTCTTCGCTGATCCGTTCCATAAGTCGTTGCCAGGTGGCTGGAGCGAGTTTTAGTTTCGCGCTTGCTATTTTGCGCTTCACCGGGTTCTCATTGAGTTTGCGAAACAGCTGTGGAAATTCGACTTGATCATTTACACCCAGAAAGCCGAACAATTCTCGTACCCGTGGTACAGGATCGAGAATAAACTCTTCCAGTAGTAGCACCCGGAACTGTTCTGCGGGAAAAATTTCCAGGTAGTTCAATAACTGGCTGTAGTAAAGACTGATATCCAGCGGCTGGTCAGTCTGGAGCAGGAAAGTCTCGATGTCTACATCTTCCGGAATATAGCCGTGACGAATATGATGATAGTAATGTGATATAACACGTTCCAGCGGGTTCCGGATCATGTAAACAAACTTCATATCTGGTCGCACCGCCCTGACATTAGCCGGAACTTCCGTGCCGTGTTCAGGCATACGGGTATAGGCGGTTGGTGATTCGCCAATGAGGCGCTGGCCGCGGTAACTGTGTGACCACTTGGCCAGAATCTGGTCATTAGACAATCCGTGCCAGTGCCGGAAAACATCGTCCTCGTTCATAAAAAGACAGGATTCGCGGATAGGTGGCATAAAAATATCGGGATGTCCGTTGAGGTAATCATGCAGGCTGTTGGTACCTGATTTCATTGCACCGATGACCAGAAAATCCGGCAGCAGGCGCCGCAACACGAACGGGCGTATACCTAGATGCCACCCCTTACCCAGAAACATGCCTGACCTTCTGTCTGTGATATTCCATTCCAGCAATCCTTTTTATCATATGACGTTACAGTACTGCAGTGCCGCCCGCAGTTGTTCAGTATTACCGTTGCAATAGAACGGTTGCGCCTGCAACAGGCGTTCTTGCACCTTTTCCGGTGCGGCACTTTCATGCAACTGCGCCAGTCGATCCGCAAGTTCCTGGTCATCACGATAGATCACAAAATTATCCGTAAATGCCGGTTCAGGCACATCATAGTATGCACTGAGGTCCGGTAAAAGTGCGTGCCGCTTGACCCATTCCCTGTGCGGGCTGCCTATATATGCACCGTAACGCTGCAATTGCACAATGGGTATGCCAAATGCTTCGGGAAAAGCCACGAAGGCTATCCCTGTCTGTGAATAGATCTGCTCTATTTGTTCGAAAGTATATTCCCCGTCGAGACAAGTGACCGGTATATTGGCACGTTGTATCGCGCGTTGCTGAAGCTCCCGGTCAGCCTCGTAGCCTTCGCGGGGGAAATCCAGCAAGGCGGTAAATTGACGCTGCGCAAGAAATGGCTGTACAGGTGCATGGTCCATGCCTACGACAAACATACTGTCGGGTTGCACCGGTTTCACATCCTGAACCCCGCTGACGCTCAAAAAGGCGTCGAACCTGTTGAGTGCATCTGATGGCAGCTGGTCCAGCCACGTTCGTGATCCTCCAATATAAAACACTTCGTAAAACAGCATCGGGCGACCCATGGCGCGCACAGGTGCGAGCGATACTGCATTACGCAGGGACTGCAGGGTGTCGGAGACGATGAAGAAATCGTATGCTGCCAGCCGGTGCAATTTTCTTTTTGCCAGACGGGCATTAAACCAATGCCGGCGACCCTGACCTTCTCGGGTGACCGCCTCCAGCCAGGGTACGCCCTGCAGGAATATATCACTGGAGATGCCCAGTGTTGTGAGCATGCGCGCGAGGCCTTCGGCCAGAAATCGGGGGCTGCGCCATCCCGGGCGCGTAAGAATTGCGGCTTTCATGACGCGAAATTATAACATCCACCAGAGCGTATATCTTATACTTCAGGCAGCTATGCCGTGTTCCGGGCGGAAGTACAGCTTTGATGAGATCGAGAAGGACTACAACTGGGTGGCGCTGGCCTTTTGTCGTTTTGAATCAGGAAGGCCCTGTTTCATGAAAAGCGTTGGCCAGGGAATCTGTTTCTGGTCACCGCCAGGCATTATATTAATGCAAGCCAGCAGTATATGATCAAGTGAAAACCGGTGGCACCTGTTTAGTTCAATGGCGGGCCTGTAAATGGCTGATGAGCTGTTTCAGTGCATTATTTTTTGCAAGGCTCGCTGCATAAGTAAAACGTTGATCTCGTGCACATCAATACCCTGGCCAATCGCCGACAACAAGGTAATGGTAAGCTTGCCTCCCAGGTGTTCCTGAAAGTCGGACAGTGACTCCTGCACATCAAGCAGGCCAACTGCAGCATCACTCAGGACAAACCCCGTCTGCTGTAACAGTGCCATCACACGTTCCATGTCTGCTGCCGGCAACAGGCCGGCGTAAAAGGAATAAACGGTATCGATTGCGATGCCGATAGCAACTGCCTCGCCATGTCGCAAGGCATTACCGGACAGTTGTTCGAGTTTGTGCGCTGACCAGTGCCCGAAATCCAGGGGTCTGGCCGAGCCGTACTCGTACGGGTCGCCACCTTCCCGGATATGCTCCAGGTGCAGCCTGGCGCAACGCTCGATCATTTCCCGCATGACGTCAGCGTCGAACGCTGCCAGTTCCTTGCCGTGTGATTCCAGGTAAGCAAAGAAAGCGGCATCGCGAATCAATGCGACCTTGATTGCCTCGGCTATGCCGCTGCGCAGGTCACGTGCGTCTAGCGTTCCCAGAAATTTACTGTCATTGATTACTGCCGAGGGGGGAGAAAACGTGCCGATGAAATTCTTTCTGCCGTGATAATTGATGCCGTTCTTGACACCAACGCCACCATCATTCTGCGACAGTACTGTCGTCGGCATGCGTATCAGGCGAAGGCCACGGTGCGCAGTTGCCACGGCATAGCCTGCGGCGTCGAGCACGGAGCCGCCGCCGATGACGATAACAAAGGAATGCCGGCAGATCCTGTGCCGTTCGACCAGTGCCCAGATTGCGTCGACTTCTTGCGGATCGGTCTTGCAGACCTCGCCACCACGTACAACAAATGGCTGGTCGACCAGCTCCAGCACGTCGCGATGTTGCCCGGCGTAGGATGCGATATCCTGCGGCAGCCCCGGATGGGCGTCGAGTACGCCGGAATCGATCACCACGAGCACACGATGGCGCTGGTCACCGGCTGCCTGCAATAAATCCCTGAGCACCGTGTTATCCGCCGAGAACACCTCACGGGAAAAGATTACCGGATAGTGAATGGCAAGCTCAAACCTCTGTTCCAGTCTGTGTGTCCTGTTCTGCATCATCTTTACCGGTTCCGGGCGTGCACGTACAACACGGTACTCCAGGCCAGGCAAATCAGCAGGCCCCAGAGTTCGCGCACTTCTTCCTCGATGCTGGAACTCATGCCGACACTGGCGAATGCCTGTATGGAGGTAGCGGCGAAGCGCGGCGACAAATAGATTACCCCGCTGGCGCACACCGCCATGTACGAGAGCAATACGGGACGTAAACGAAATTTTAATAGCGCAGCGACACTCAATGCGGCGGCCACACCATAGACAAGCATCCACAATAGCGGGTCCGGGTCATTGGACTGGACGATGAGTGCGAGCACAAACAGGACGATCATGATGCCGTTCAAGACTTTGAATATCATGGTTGCATGCTGCCAAAGTGGCCTAATATTCGATCGTATACCTGCTGCATCACCATGTCCCCGCTTGCCATCGTTGCCACGCTGGACAGCAACACCGGCGTGTTCTCGGCCGAATCCGGCAAGCGTCCGTGACTGCCGCGCACTTGCTCAGCCGTCAGCGGGATCACATCCATCAGCATCCTGAATCCCATGCGCTTCTGCGCTACACGTGCGGCAACTTTCAGCTTCGGAAATCGTATACCAGGGTCCATAAACAGTTCGACCGGGTCGTAGCCGGGTTTTCTGTGGATATCAACCGTGCGCGCAAAATCCGGTGCCATGCCGTCGTCCTGCCAGTAATAATAGCTAAACCACGCATTATGCGCCGCAATAACAACCAGCTCACCGCTGCGCGGATGGTCAATGCCCATGGCCGTTTTTCCCGGACCGTCGAGTACCTGTTCGACACCGGGTACCGCTGCAATCAGCTCCGTTACTGCCGGTATGTCACCCGCATTACGAATATACACATGTGCCACCTGGTGGTCAGCAACTGCGAATGCACGAGATGCACCTGGTTCCAGCAATTCCCGGCCCAGCGACTGTCGTATGCCGAGATACCCCTGCTCGCGCAGAATCCGGTTCAGGTGTACCGGGGTGTCAACGCCGGTAATTCCGTACTCAGATACCACCATTACCTCTGCACCTTCGGCACGGACGGCATCGATGAGCCGACCTGCGACCGCGTCGATGGCCTCTATATCGGCCCTGATGCATGTGTCTTCCGGCCCGAGCCGTTGCAGGTTGTAATCGAGGTGTGGCAGGTAGACCAGCTGCAGGTCCGGCCGATGCATTTTAAACTCGATCTCCGCGGCACGTGCAATCCACTCGCTCGAGCGGATATCCGCTGCAGGCCCCCAGAAGTTGAAGAACGGGAACCTGCCTAGCTCTGCCTCGATCTGCTGATGCAGTCCGTCAGGCGTGGAATACAGGTCGACGATCTTGCGGCCGTCCGCAGGATAGTGCGGACGCGGTGTCATTGAATAATCGACATGCGTATACATGTTGTACCACCAGAACAGGTTGGAACAGGTCAGCGCCGAGTTTTGTTGCCGCAGCACGTCCCAGACCCTGGGCCGCTGAACCACCCGGTCCGATTGCAACCAGAAACGGACCTCGTCGAGTTCACGCCAGTACCAGCCGTTGCCAACCACGCCATGTTTGTCCGGAGTTGTGCCGGTCAGCATTGTGGTCTGTGCCGTTGTGGTCACGGCGGGAAATACCGGTGCCAGTGATGTGACCCCGCCGTCACTGGCAAGCCGGTTGAGGTTCGGTGTGAACTCGCCGAGCATGGAACGGACTAGCCCGACAATGTTGATTACTACCAGAGGTCTGTTTTTCCTGTCGCTGGTCATGGCATATCCCGCAGCAGCAAATGTCGCTCCATCTGTGCCTCCAGCCAGAGCAGTTCCTTGCCCAGACAGTCAATCAGACCGACATCATCACGTGGCCGCATAGCACCCGGCAGCACGTTCCAGGTATAGGTTTCGACCTCGATATGCGGCCGGCACTGCGGATGCCTTGACAGGAAGGCGAGCATGTCCTCGTTGGCCTCGCGTGTCGTGCGGATATTGTCCCGGTACAGGGTTTCGCAATGCACCGGCACGTGAAAGTGTATGTTCCAGTCATCCAGCACGGGGTAGTCGCTATCGGCCAGTGCTGTCGCGAGATCGGCCCGGAATATCGGGTTACCGCTGGCATCGCGGGTGCACACCTGGTGCAGGTATTTGTCCTCCGCGAATGCACCCAGCCAGCTACGCGTTTCCGCTGTCGCCACGTCACTGACGGACAGGGCGCTGGATACCTGGATCTTGCCGATGGTGATTCCGCCGGCCACGATGGCCCCGAGAGAGGCATTGATGTCTTCCATCATCACCGCCTGGTGACAGACGTCATAGCACAGTCCCAGGTATTTGTGCACCGCATCCGCATCGATGCCCCGGGTCTTTGCCCTGGCCGGCAACCAGGTATTAAACAATTCGATACTCTGCGCCGTGCGCTCTAGCACGCAGCCGGGTTCCATCTCGAGACATACACGGATGTGTTTACCGGTACTGGCCTCAAGGTCTGCCAGTGCGATGGTCAGGGTCAGCAGCTGGTCGAGTGCACGTTGCTGCCGTTCCCGTGTCCATCCTGGCGCAAAACCCAGCGGCAGGGTAGAGATGGAGCCCACGATTTCATCCGGCGGCAGACAGGCTGCCAGGATGGTAGCGAGATGGGTGGTGTAGTCCAGTCGTTGCGGGGTTGACCAGTCCGGCAGATAGACCTGCTCCTTCACGCGGGCCTGGTGGAATCCCCCGTAGGGAAAGCCGTTAAGCGTCTGCAGGTACAGGCCATGCTCGTCAAGCAGTTGTCTGAAGGCCATCAGGGCAACGGGCTCACGAACCAGCTGTGTGGCCACATCCGCACACAGCCACAGTGCTGCTGACATGCTTTCAAGCCCGCGCAGCTGACGCACCGGCGCAATATAATGCGCGATGTTGGCTCTGATCCCGGCAAGGGTCTCGCCCGGGTGAACGTTACTGCAGTAGGAAAGTTGGGATCTGGACCACGACATGGGTAATGCTCATTGGTCCGGGCCGCGATCTTCCATCACTGGCGTTTGCCCGCGCAGCGCCGAATTTTCCTCCCACAATCGGCTCTGGTCGATGGCCGGCCGCATGACCTGGTCAAGTGAAATCTTGCCACTCTGTTCCCAGAAACGGATCGGATTAGTGAACAGCACGGTTTCGATATCTGCGTCGGAAAATCCCGCAAGACGCATGGCATCGCCGGTCTTTGGTACTTTAAGCGGGTCGCTTTTTCCCCAGTCAGCCGCGCTGTTGACCACCATCTTTTCAGTGCCGTATTTCCTGAGTAACGCCACCATGCGTTCCTCTGACATCTTGGTCTCCGGATACACCGAGTGGCCCCGCCAGCAACCGGTCTCGAGGACCAGTGGCAGCGTGGTCTCGGTCAGGTGATCGACCATGACCATGTGCTCATCAATACCGACCTCGCGCACCAGCGCCAGCGTACGCCGGGTACCATTGAGTTTGTCACGGTGCGGGGTGTGCACCAGGACGGGTAGATTGAGCTGCTTGCCGAGTTCAAGCTGTTCGGCGAAGAAGCGCTCCTCGTTTTCGGTAATGTCGTCATAACCGATTTCGCCGATGCCCAGTACGCTCTCCTTGGCACAGTAGCGCGGTAGCAGTTTCATGACGCCCTCGGCCAGCGGGATATTGTTTGCTTCTTTCGGGTTGATGCCCATGGTGCAGAAATGCAGGATGCCAAACTGGCTGGCGCGGAACCGTTCCCAGCCAACCAGCATATCGAAGTAGTCGACGAAAGAACCCACACTGGTGCGGGGCTGACCCTGCCAGAATGCCGGTTCGATCACACCGACAATTCCCGCTGCCGCCATGTTCTCGTAGTCATCCGTGGTACGCGACACCATGTGAATGTGAGGATCGAAATAATGCATCGGGGCTCCTGCAGACCGGGCGTGTTCCCGCGTCCTGATTGTTGTCCAGTAAACGTTAATGGTACCGCATTATCGGGCAAAAACCTGTGCCAGTAACTCGCGGATGCGGGCCCGGGGTTCCACGGCAAGTTGTTCGCGGGCCTTTTCCCTCACCGGTTTGGGGATATTGATCTGCCAGGTCAGGGATCTGGCCGTGAAATAGCGCTGTCCGGCATCCGCCGCCGTCATCGCGGCCAGAAACAGTTCCAGCAGGTCGCGGGGCATCGCTGTGCAGTCCATGGCAAGCCACAGGGATGACGGTACTGGCCGCCCGGCCGCGTGAAGCTCACGGGCGTAATCTGTACACATGCGCATAAGTTCAGTGTTGTGTCGTGCCCTGAGCCCCAGCACGTGCTCGATGCTCAGTCCCATGAATAATGACTTGAAGACCAGCTGATTGAACTGTGGCTCGCTGTAGTGTCGTGCGGGGTAGGGGTTGTGAAGCGCAACCGCCGAGAATAGCTGTACGCTGTTGGTGCGACCGGTATCAACGGCAAACAGGGTCATCTCGCCTGCATCATCGAGCCAGTACAGCGCCTTTATAATAGCTGCTCGTACGCGGTCGTCGCCGTAGCGACAGGCGATTTCGATAATGCTGGTAGCGGTCATGCCCGGTGTTCCGGCATGAGTTGTCAGCGCCGCCAGCACCATGAGGATCTGCGCAAGGTCGATCGACGACCAATGTGATGGCTTCCAGACCCCGCCGGAAAGCGGCAACTCAATTGCCACCGGAGTCTCGGGAAAATGCCGCACCGCCCGTGGCATTGCGATCGCCAGATCATTACCAAGCAATTCCAGCGACGCTGCCGGTTGCCGCAGCGTATCCAGTTCCGAGCTCAGCCAGGCCCGCGCGGCATCGCTGGCGTCGACCATAATCGCATCGGTCAACCGGCGGGCTAACGACTGCTGTGTCGAAGTCTCCTGATTCATGTCACGCTGATTTTTCTTGCCATCCAGGATCCGGGCAGGACCAGCAGCAGGATCAGCGCCGCCTCGATGATGGCGCCCTGCGAGAGCACGATTAGAGCGTCGAGTGGTATCAGTCCCATGATCAGCAGGGTGACCATGCCCTGTATCTTTTGCGGCGATGCCGCGTGCGCCAGTTGTACCAGCCGCAACAGCAGTGTCGCGACCAGCAGTATCACGAGGCCAGCGAGGACGCCAAAGCCGACGCCTGTCAGCGTTGCATTGCCCAGGACCAGAGCGCCGGCAAGTACGAGTAATGCCATGCTGACCCACAGTGACGGCCCCGTGCCCGATGATGTTTCCTGGCGGCTGAGCAGGGTCAATCCATAGACGTAGGCCGGCAACGGCAGTGCCATGAGGGCGAGTTGTGGTGTCAGCGGAACAACCGCCAGCCCCAGCAACCAGTTGGTATAACGGCAGGCGGCCATGACCAGCGGTCCCAGGGGGCCTTGCTTCGCGACGAGATTGTAGAGCAGGATCAAGCCGGCCAGCAGCAGACTGATAATCAGGGGCGCCGGCCCGATCATGGCTGACAGTGACAGCGCCCCGACCATTAACAACGCAGCGAATCGCCGTGCACTGGTGATCGAGACGCTGCCGCGTACCAGTGGTCGCTCCGGTCGCTCCCGCCGGTCGGTCTCGATATCGACAATAGCGTTGATCACCATACCGGAATGATACAGACCGAGGCTGACCATGATTGTCAGCAATAACGGTACCCACTGTGGTGCTGCTACGGCGATCACATGTGCAGCCGTAATATTGGAGATCACTGTGAATGCACCTGGCGCACGTACCAGACGGAGATAGGCAGGAAAATTCATAGCGCGTAGTTTACTGCAATTGCCGGTGACGCACGCCGCTGTCACCGTACACTGTTGCAGATATTGAGAGTTCTTCTGTCAGCTGCAGGGAGGACCGGGTTTGGAAGCAAATCTTTTTATTCCGATATGTCTTCCACTCCCGTGCGTCCCATCCATGCCATTTGCGCGCGTATGTAGGCCGGGTTGGTTATGCGGTCGTAGCGGCCGGCGAGGAAGCCGAAGACGCCGACCAGGCGGGTCCACTCCATGACCAGCAAAACGCGGGCAAACATGTCGGGTTTGCCGGATACTTCGGCTGCGCGACGTGCCTGGCTCCAGAGATGCTTGCGGATATGTTGCACGGCAACCAGCCCGGCAAACCAGACAGTGTGTGGCCAGAGAAGTGTGGCGAGCAGTGCGAGGACGAACAGGCCATGATAGACCAGATTGATGCGGTAACCGCCGGTTCCTATGCCGACACGGGCATTACCACGGGAAAAATTGAAACGCTGACGGGCCAGCGAACGCCATGAGGTGCGTGGACGCCAGCGCACGATAGCATCCCTGCAGAAGACAAAGGTCATCCCCAGCTGCCGCAGGCGGATATTGAACAGCGTGTCTTCCGCGGCATACAACCACTCCGGATAGCCTTTCGCGGCTTCCCATGCCTGCCGGGTAAAGCCCACCGAGCGGCTGGAGGGGTAATACTTTGCCCGGGGTTTGCTATCACGGTCGGGTGAGAACGTAGCCAGTACCACGGCCTCCTCAAAGCGGGAATGCGTGTCGAACCGGAAATTACCGGCCACCACGTCCGGTTGTTCCTCGCTAGCAAAACAACGGGCCATGCATGCCAGCCAGTCCGGATCGACGGTGCAACCTGCATCGGTCACGGCAATGTAGTCATTGTTCGCGGCACTGATGCCCAGGTTGCGGCCTTCGGCAATATTGCAGTCGCGTGAGATCAGACGGATTTGTCCTATGTCCGCGTATTTTTGCAGGATCTCACGGGTGCCGTCCGTGCTTTCGCCGTCAACGATTATGATTTCTGCGGGAGCCAGCGACTGGGACAGCAGCGATTCGACAAAGTCCGTAATCGAGTCGTGCTCATTGCGAACTGTGGCTATGACCGTCAGTCCGGAGGTGAGTGTTTCAGCGGCTGCTGCACTCATGTCTCACCGCTTTGTGAGCGCCGGTAACAGCCAACGATCACACCTGTTGCATGGGTGGCGTTCATTGCCTGGCGAATATAGTTGTGCTTGTTGCGTAGAAACAGGGGCAGCGTGCGGCCCCACTGGTGCAGCGCCTGCATAAACAGATAAGGCGGGATGCCGAACAGGCGGCGCCCGGGCGGGGCTTCCACAAATTGCCCGTGGCGGCGGCCGTTCAGGTAATGCAGGCGCAGAAAATAGCTGCGCTGCAGTTTCCATGTGTCAACGTGATGTTCTATTTTCATGTCGGGATGGTAACGTATGCGCGCCTGCTGATCGACCAGGTGACGAAACATCACGGCATCGGAGCCGCCGCCAATACCCTTGCCACGCCGGTTGTAACGTGAATCGAAGCGCAGACCAGTGCTGAAAACGGCTGTTCGGTAGGCGACGTTACCACTCCACACGGGGGTGCTGTAATCCGTGATCCACAGCGGCTCCGGACCATTGTCCACTTCGCCAAGGAAGCCGAGTAATTCGTCACTGAGCCATGCGGGTCGGCCGTTTGCGGGAAACTGTACCTGGATACGGCCGCCGACACACTCGGCATTGTCGTCAACCAGTGCGGTCAGAGCCGCGTTTAGCCAGCGTTCACCGGGCAGCTCGTCGGCGTCGATGAACGCCATGTAGGGTTTGCCGAGGCTTTCCTCGATGGCACGGTTACGTGCGAAGGGGATACCCTGTTCAGTTTCTACTACGCGGCGTAATGGCGCACCGGGCCGGTCCGCCAGGCGGGCGACCACCTCGGCAGTGTTGTCGGTGCTGTTATTGTCGACGATCAGGATTTCGAACGGTACCGGGCAGGTTTGCCGGCGCAGGGCGGCAATCAGCCCGGGGAGTTGTGCTGCACCATTGTAGGTGCAGATCGCCACTGTCATCCCGGTCATTGTGCAGTTTCCGTGTTGTGCCCGAGCACGGCGATCAATGCCCGGTGCAGTGGCATGGGCAAGAGCGACGGCAGCATATATTTCCAGTCCCGCAGTGTACCGTAGCCGCCTGCCATGACCTTGCGAAAGATCGGTCGGGCCGCTTTCAGGTCACGGTTCCAGTAACACCGGTAACCCCGTCCGAGCAGGTAGCCATAGGTCAGTTCACGTATGCGTTTCTTGCCCAGCCGGCTGCTGATCTCCGGATGGGCATGCAGGAATTTCTGCTGTACGCGCCAGTGATTCAGGGCCACGCGTACCCGGTTGCCGGTGATTTGCACGCCGCCGTGATGGCGATAGAAGGCCAGCACCTCGGGGACCCTGACTACCGGATGGAACGGTGCGGTGTGCAACCACAGATCATAGTCCATGCAGGAGGTCCAGCGTTCGTCAAAGCCGTCAACGCTATCAATAACCTCCCGGCGTGACAGGATGCCGTGAATGGGCCAGCGATTACCGCCCAGCAGCAACTCGGCGCGATCAGTCCTGGCATAGTCCGGTGGTACGAAGGGTTCACCCTGGCCACCGGACAGGCCGACATTCTGCCAACCACAGTAGGCCATGTCCGCCCCCGCGGCCACAGCTGCCGCATGCAGTTTTTGCAAACAGTCCGGGTCCCAGTAGTCGTCGGCATCCAGGAACGCGATCCAGCTGCCGCGGGCCTTGCGCAGGGCATGGTTTCGGGCTGGCCCGGCGCCGCTGTTTTGTTGTTGGTAGACGCGCAGCCTTTGATCCTCCCTGGCCAGCTGCTGCAGCAGCTCCAGGGAGTTGTCCTGGGAGCCGTCATCGACCACGATCAGTTCCAGCTGAGGATAACTCTGGTCCAGCACGCTACGAACGCTGGCAGCAATATTCTCCGCGCCGTTGTAGCAGGGCATGACAACCGAGATCAGATCAGTGGCTACCGATACGGATATATTCATGATAAGCCAAGCCGCGCACCCAGCCGCATGCCGGCATAGCGGGCGACAGATGACCAGCGGACATCGTTGTTGGCGAATACCAGCTTGCGCGCAAAGCTGCTCAGGGAATCATGTCGGTAAACTGCTATACGGCGCAACTGTAGCGGGGAGTCGCTGTTGTTATACCAGCCCGGACGGGTAGTGCAGGCGTGTCGATAACCCGCTGCCTGTACCGCCTCGACAGCAGCCGGCCGGAAGCGGCCATAGGGGTAGGCAAAGCTGGTAACCGCTGCACCCAGTATCTCTTCGAGGTCTGTCCTGGCACCGTGGATTTCGTCTTTGAGACGGTGTTGATCAAGCTTCCCCAGGTCAGCATGGGTCCGCGTATGGCTACCGACCTCCATGCCGGCGCTGTGCATTTTCCGCAGCTGGGTGGAGCTCAACATCTGCCGTTGTGCTGGTGGTGAGTCGAGCCACTGTGCTCGTTTGCCGATACAGCTACTGACAATGAACCAGCTGGCCACCATGCCACGTCGGACGAGGGGTTCAAAGCCACCGTTGAAATTATCAGCGTAGCCATCGTCGAAGGTGATAATGACCGTACGTTCAGGCAGGGCCGCCGGACTGTCGAGGTCGCAAATACGTGCGGTATGCCAGCCAAACGCCTGTAACAGGTCGAGCTGGGCAGCAAAGTTGGCTGCCCGGGTAGAGAATTGCAAGTCCGGTTCATCCTCGGGGGTGCCGTGATACATGAGCAGCACCGGGCCCCGCGAGTCATTGCGGGTGCTGTTGAGTAAGCGGCGTGATATGGGGTCGATCAAAGTCGGAATCTGCTCTGGCGGCCTGATGAGACAGGATAGCATACGCGAACATTCTCCAAATGTTATCGATGGCGGTGAGTGTCAGCGATTCTTTCCGGGAAATTGTCCCGGTTCATTTTAATGTTAGGCGGCTGCTGCCGATGTTTCTTTATGGATGCCGTCGAGTATCACTGTGGTCCGGTCTGCGGTCAGAATCCTGTGTCCTGAGGCAGGGGGGGCGGCAGCCGGTCTTGCCACCATGATTATTCCATTGCTGATCCTCGATAGCTTCATTATGATTACTCCGGGCGTGGCAGGCGATCAAGGCGCAGTTGTGCCGGCCTGGTAGTACCGCGAAGCAGTAACGCAAAGGGAAACATTATGTGGAATCGATTTTTAGTCTCGGCAACTATGTTGATTGCGAGTCTGGTAGTTGCCGATGATACTGTCAAACCGGTAGCTGACTGGCGCGAGGAATGGGCCGTCGCTGGCGAATTCTCACTCAGTAAGGATACCAGCGGTTATTCCTTTCCCACCGCGATTGCCTTTGTGCCTAACCCCGGGCCGAACCCCGAGGATCCACTGTATTTCGTCACCGAGATACGTGGCAAGATCAAAGTGGTGACGAATGATCGTACAGTTCACACATTTGCCGAGGATTTCTTTACTCTCCAGGTGCGCAAGGAGATGCCATCGCGTGGTGGCGAGATCGGCATGGCCGGTATCTGCCTGGACCCTGAACACGGTTACGTTTTCGTCACCTTCGCCTATCAGGATGACCAGCAGGTGCTGCGCAACAATGTCATTCGTTTTGAGTCAGTGCCCGGTACGTTTGCCATCAAGCCGGGCGAGCGGTTAGCGTTTACGGAAACATTTGCGGCGGATCGTTCCATCGTGTCCCACCAGATTGGCCCTTGCCAGGTCGATCAGGGCCATCTGTTTGTCAGCGTGGGTGATGGCGAGCAGACCGTGGCAAGCCAGCGCCTCGATACCACACTTGGCAAGATCCTGCGCATGAGACTGGATGGCAAGCCGCCAACGGACAATCCCTTCTATGTGGATGACGATGTGAAGCGCGCGCGCAACTACATCTGGTCTTACGGTATGCGTAATCCCTTTGGGCTCAAGGCCACGCATGACCGCCTGTTTGTCGGTGGCAACGGCCCCAATGTTGATCGCTTTGTTGAAATTGAGAAGGGCCGGAACTATCTCTGGGATGGCAGTGCCTGGAGTTATGGTACCAACGCCGATATTGTCTTCGGTCCAGCAGTATCGCCGATGCAGCTTGACTATGTTGAAGATCAGCAGTGGGTGCCCGCCGAGTGGAGTAATCGTTTCTACATGGCATTGTCCGGTCACCCGAAACAATACGGTGCCGGTGATCGTGGCCAGAAAAGTGTGATCGCAATGGAGTTCAGCTTTGCCGAAAACCGGATGCTCAGTGCGCCTGTAACACTGGTGCGTTATCGCGGCAAGGGTCATGGCATGATTGTCGGCGTCGGTGCTGGTCCGGATGGCTTGTATTTCGTGCCGCTGTTTCCCGATGAAACGGGCGATACGGCCATCATGAAAATGGCCTGGGCACCTGACAATGCGCATCCCTATAAAATTGAGGGGGAACTGGCCCCGGAGTTCGTGATGCTGGACAAGGGTTGCTTCGGTTGCCATGGCATGTCAGCTAGTGATACCGACAAGATCGGGCCGACGCTGGAACGGCATGCCCTGTTCACGCGCGTCGAGGCCATGCTGAACTCCACGGAATTCAAGCAGCAGTTGACGGATGTCGATGCGCTTGCCACGGATCCTTATCCGGCCTTCAAGGCAGCCCGACAATCACTGCGCGACCTGCAGGGTGCAGAGGCCGTCAGGGCCTACATCAGGAATAATCTGCTGGAGCCACGTTTTGCCAATCCGCAGACGCAAATGCCAAACCTTGGTTTGTCGGAGGCAGAGGCGGATGCCATTACCGGCTTTCTGATGTCAGATCCGCATGAGAAGAAAGACACCCGTCCCGCGATTGTACAGTTTCTTTCCAGGGTGTTGCCGGAACCCAAACATGAATACATTGTTGCTGCATTTGTCCTGGGTATGCTGCTGACGCTGGGCTGGTGCCGGTGGCGGCGCAGGGGCTTGCAGAATCGACGCCCTGGTTAGGTTTTAATTGTGATTGTGTACTGATTGGTAGTCAGGCCTTTGTGTCAAGTACAGTAATTATCACAATGACATCCAGCTTCCTTGTATCCCGGGGTTGTTTGCATACAGTAGACTGTATGATAAACGAATTTATGAAAAAATCAGAGCTTCCCTGAGTGAGCGAAAATTGTACATCAACTGATCCGGCGTACCTGATTATCAATGCCGATGATTACGGATATTTTAAAGGGGTTAGCCGCGGCATACTGGATGGTGCCAGAAACGGCGTGATACGTGCGACCGGTATAATGGCCAATAGCCCTGATTTTGATGAATGTATCACCTGGCTGGAAGGTGTCGAGACGCTGGATACGGGTGTGCATCTCAATCTTACGCATGGACGTCCATTGTCAACGCAGATGACATCATGTCTTGGAAAATGGAATGGCAGCTTCCCAGGAAAATTTGATATTGCACTGGCGATTTTGACAGCTAAGCTACCTGTTCAGTGTGTACTGGAAGAATGGCAGGAACAGATACAGCGGTGTCTGGATGCGGGTCTTCAAATTAGCTTTCTCAATACCCATGAACATATTCATATGTTGCCGGTGCTGTTTAAAGGTATCTGCAAACTGGCAGATAAGTATGATATTCCTTTCGTACGCTACCCTTCACCTGAATGGCAGTACTGGGGAGGGGGCGGTGGAGCCATAAGGAACCTGATGTTGCACGGAATGCACTTGTTTAACGGTAAACAGATACCTGCGGGGACGCCTAAACTTGTTGGTATGGGTGAAAGCGGGAAGCTGGATATTAACTACCTGGAGAAGTGTTTTACGACACTCTTGCCTGGCAGGACCTATGAGCTAATGTGCCATCCAGGTTACCTGGATCCAGGTGAGATTGAGGATCCGAAGCTGCTTGCATATCATCATTGGGAACAGGAACTGGATATATTTGTTGGCAGCAAATTACCCCGCCTGTGTGACAGTGCTGGTATCAGGCTGGTGGGGTACAGGGATCTGTTGAAGAAGGAGAGGTTGTGAATGCAATTCAGGATATGGAAATATTTGTCAGCAATTATGTGGACTTTTAACAATGGATTATAAAGACGAAAATATAAATCCATATGTCAGTGTTGTTGTGCCTGCACATAATGAAGCGGCGGGTATTGAGCGTACAATAAATGAACTGCAACGGGTGCTGAAGGAAAGCCAGGTTGAATATGAGCTGATTGTCGTTGATGATGGCAGTCAGGACGAGACCTATGCTCGGATACAGCAACTTGCCAGGCAGGACAAGACCCTGAAGGGGGTTTGCTTTAGTCGGAATTTTGGCAAGGAGGCGGCGTTGCTGGCAGGACTGGAAGTCGCTTCGGGAGACGTTATCATTACCATTGATGCAGATTTGCAACATCCGCCCGAATTGATCCCCAAACTGATAGAACAGTGGAGACAGGGCTTTAAAGTGGTGCATGCTATAAAGCAGGACAGGACCCGTGATGGCATTTTTGCGCGCTGGCGTGCTTATGTGTTTAATAGCCTGCTTACACGTTTAGGCGGGGTGGATGTTCGTAACTCGTCAGATTACAAGCTCCTGGATCGTGCTGCGGTGGATGTTATTGTAAAAAACCTTCCCGAACGACGGAGATTTTACCGCGGCCTGGCAGACTGGATCGGGTTTGAACAGGCTACAGTCCCCTTTGTAGTTGCTGAACGTAATGCCGGAAAAGGCAAGTGGTCAATACTTTCACTGGCCGATCTGGCGATTACAGCTATTGTGTCGTTTACCAGTGCGCCTTTGCGGATTGTTACTTTTCTCGGTTTGCTGACCCTGGTGTTCGGGATGCTGGTTGCGGGGGAGACACTGTTGTCATGGATACAGGGCAGGGCAGTATCGGGCTTTGCAACAATTATCATCACACTACTGATTATCGGCAGTTTTATTATGATCAGCCTGGGTATTATAGGTGAGTACATTGCAAAGATGTATGATGAAATCAAGAGGCGGCCGGCTTATCTTGTGTCAGCAAGGTGCGGGTTTGATGGCGTGGACACCTAGAATGATGTTTTTAGCATGTAATTGAAGAGTGTTGCGGATTAATCAGGTCTGCTGACTGCATGCTGTCCATGGGTTATTTCCTGATGCCGGCTATTATTTCACTCCATGGTAACTGCGCGATGAAAAGGCTCGCAACCCTGTGGGCACCCGCATTTGTATAGTGAACGTCGTCATACATGAATTCCGTAGATTTAATCAGGCTGGATTCCAGGTCCACAAACCAGACTCCCTGATCTTTTGCAAGTTCTCTGGATGTTTCATTGAAAACCTGCATGGCCGTCATCTGCTCATTGACGCTGGGCACAACTGCATAATCCTGGTAATAAAAATCGTAGAACAGTTCTTCCTGTTCTTCTGCCGGCATGTTCTCCCTGTACAGAAACGGCTGGTTCGCGATGATGACCTGTACGTCGTCCTGTAATGCGCGGTGAACGAGTGCTGACATGTTTTGATGAAACGAGGGTAAGGTTCGCAGCAGGTCAACTTCCTCTTTGTCATTACCAACAGGAGAGTTACGTAGATCAGAATACCAGGTTCGAGTGAACCAGTTATCATCCAGAAAACGCTCAAGCCTTTCACGAAAGTGGTCCTGGGGATTGACGCGCTTGCCAAGTGCACCAAAGAAGTGACCATAGTCATTACGGAACTGGCCGCTTGTTAGCCGTCCTTCTGAAGTCTGGAATATGTCATTAAAGGCGTGTAATACAATGATGATATGTGGCTTCCAGTCGGCGTAATGGCTTATATAACGCAACAGACTGTGCATGCTGGTATACCATGGCACTCCGGCGTTGAGCACCTTGATCGGTGTGTCAGGAAAGCGCTCTTGCAGTATCTGTTCAAGGACAGCAGGATATGCCTGATCACGCTCCAGTTCTGGTCCATAGGTGGTTGATCCGCCCAGTGCAAGTATTCGAATCGTACTGTTATCCGGGTTGAGTGGTATATCCGGTGCAATGTCGTATTGAAAGAAAGCATGAGCCTGCGGGTTCAGCGGGGTCAGGATGTTTTTTTCAAGGCTCCGGTTATGCAGGTATATATAGGCTGGTGGTATAACGATAAGCAGGAGGATGATTGTTATAGCTGCAGTGACGACAAAACTGCGCAGCATCCTCGCAAGCGAACCTTGCCGTTGCCAGGCAAGCCAGAGTAAGCCGCTGCAAAGCGTTGTCAGCAGTACAAGGAACAGGGCATATGGGTAAGAGAATTTATCCAGGACAAGTTCATTCCCGGCTGAGGTATGAAGTACAAAGCCCAGCCATAAACCGATAAAGCTTGCCGACAGTAAGATCCAGGGAAAATTCAAAAGCGTACTCCGTAAGGCGTGAATTTTGATCAGGTTGACAGTCCCGGTTTTTTTTCAGCTACCGGAACAGCCTGCGAGTGGCCTGCTCGGCATATCGTAATGTGGTGCGAAGCGGGTTGGATTTGAGCATTGTCACAGCTTTGTCCACCGCCATATTCTCAGGAGTCAGATCATTGAAACCCGGGGTTTTAAACTTGTCAGCATGCTTGCTGAGAAATTCCAGCAGGCGGGTGAAACGTCGGCTGATAACCGGGTCACGGTTTGCCTTTGAGGGGGTGAGTAGCTCAAAACCATGGGAGACTATCACAAAATAATCCCATCCTGATTGCCATGCATTGACCAGCATTTCTGACAGCTCCGCAAATGAACAGGCCCCCAGTTGTGCATGTCGAAAATGTCCTGGCCAGTCACAAAAGCAGCTTACCGGAACTTCCAGTACATTATGGATCCTGGTGGGTTGCAGGAGCGGCCCGTTTGTACTGATGTCAAAACCTGAACCGAGAATGCACGGGTTGTAGCTGGTATCAAAGGATATGCCATTAGCGGCTAACGCCTTGAGCGTTACAACGTTTCCTGCGTAGCCCCCTGCACGGAAGGCGTTTACCTTTGTGGCGCCGGCCATTTCGAGATTCTCCAGTCCTTGCTTGATGAGAGTGGTCTGGTCGCCTTCACTGTAATCTCTCAGTTTGCGCGCATGCCTGTTACCCAGCAGTGGCTCGCTCAGATGACTTACCCATTCAGGATGCAGGTGGAGCTGGACTTCATGGCCGGCACCCTGCACAAGGTTAACAATCTCTTCCAGTGGCTCGATGCCAAACTCACAAGCAAACAATGACTCGACCAGAAATATACCCTTGACCCCGAATTTATTAAGCAGATCAAGTTGTATCGGCAGGGCGTACTGACCATGCGGGGTTGGTCCATAGATGTATTTCCTGAAGTCTTTTTTGAACTGCCCCTGATCAAGGTTCCAGCCAGTGGGCCATATTTCCACATCGACAGTTAACAGCACATTGAGAACGTGACGGCGTGACATTATGACAGGTGCTAGTGGGTTTTTGCAGTTATTCTGTTGCTGATACTGTCTGCGAGTTGTCTGGCCGTGCTGATCTGATCAGTCGACATTTTGTTGCAGATCCGCCGCAGCTCGTTGCTCGCATTACCCATGCCTGCATTCATGGCGAGCCAGAGCCACGCATATCCTTCGACCTGTTGCCCGTGCCAGCACATCAGGGAGCCCAGTCTGAATTGTGAATCGAGATTACCCTGTTCGGCTGCCCGCAAATGCCATTGCATTGAGGCATCCAGGTCCTGATGAATGTCTCCCTTCCAGTCACCGTTAAAATAGAGGTTAGCGAGGCGATTTTGTGCTTCAGAATGTCCCTGTTCTGCTGCTGCACGATACCAGCGCATGGCCTGTAACAGAGGCTGCTCCGGTGCAACCCCAAGTCCATTTTCGTATGCCATTCCCAGCCTGAACTGGGCGCCGCTATTGCCCGCTTCGGCCAATTCATGGTATTTGACGATTGCCACTTCATAATTACCGGCCAGCCACAGCTCTCTGGCAGACTCGACAGCGTCAATATCTGCTCTGGCCGCGCATGAAAACAGAAAGATTCCGGCGAGTATAAGGAGTTTTCGTAGCATCATATTTGTTCCGCTTGATAGCATGTTATATTATTGCCTATTAGTTTCCTGGAACACTGAATCTTATACAAGAACACATTATGTATGCCAATAAAATTTATCCGGGTGGAATCGTCCTGCAGTTTCTTCTAAGTATCGCGGCATTACTGTTTTTTTCTGTATGGGTGAAATACGATGCACCGTCACTGCATATATGGCTTGTTGAAGATGGACCTATAGAGACGCTTTCGGCCGTTTTTTTCGGAATCTCAAGTCTGGGGTTCCTTGTCGTCATTGCGCGCAGTAGTTTTCTGCGCACCAAGACCTATGGATTGCGGTATCCAATGGTATTGGCATGGGCATTGCTGATGTTCGTTTTTATGGGTGAAGAAATCAGCTGGGGTCAGCGTATCCTTGGTTTTGGTACCCCGGAAGTTTTGATGGAAATCAATCATCAGCAAGAGTTTAATCTCCATAATATAGAGTTTGTCGATAGCTTTATGGGGGGGAAATACCGTTACCTGTCGATTATGATGTTGACGACCGGGTTGGTGCTACCATTATTTGCACTCTCCGGTTTTGGTGCGCGTGTTATTCAGTGGTGGGGGTTTCCGGTTGCGCCACTTGGCTATAGCCTTGCGTTTGTAGGGGCGTATGCCTATGGGAAATACTTCCACGGAATTACTATTCACAGTAATGATTCTACCGAGGTGCGTGAATTCCTCATGTCGGTTGCCATGCTTCTGTTTGCGTTGCACGGAGCGATTCGCCCGTGCGATCTTTTCCGTGCATGCAACCGCGGGCCGTCTGTCGGCAAGCAGATTGTCAATGATTCTTGACCATTACCATCAAAAACTGCCAGATCAGGATTCTGTTTTCAGGGACCAGTAACCGCAAACGCGCTATCATTTGGGGTCTGGCGCCTGCTTTTTAAGCCGCCGCAGATCGGATTCCCCGGCAAAGTAATTGAATTAGCTCCCGGTTCTCGGCCGGTTTGCGAATTTGCTCAGGCGAATATTCCGGAATAATCGGATTTCTTCAGGATAGCTGCGCCCTGCTAACGGATCTCGATAAAATCGCAGATAAGCGGGTGCTTCTGTAGTTCGAGGCATTGACCTTTGCCCGCCTCACAGGCCTCGAAATGAAGAGCGCGCAGCACTTCCTGCGCGGGCCTGTTGCGTCCGGTTGCGTAAAAGTTCACTCGCAAGTCTGAAACAGTCGACCCTCCGTTTTGCACCAGCCAGGCAAAAAATGCCTGTTCGATCAACTTGCCCTGAACCCGGCAAGACAACATGAAATCTTCAATGGTGATTACGCTGTCCTGACGACGCACAAGGCTGAAACCAACGATGCCATAGCTGCCATACCGATCCGAGCAACTCAGCACATGCTTCTCGAGTCCGTCATCATCAATCAGTGATGCCAGGTCCTCACGGGTATACTTGTTGCCGGAGAAATTAAGCTGGTTGGTGCGCTGCACCAATTCTTCCACTCTGCCCTGGTTGCCTGCTGAAAAATCCTCGACTTGCAGGATTATTTCGCACGATGCCAGAAAAGCGCGATAGTCGTCACCAAACTGCGTCTGCACCTCAGTCCGCTGCATGGCATCCCGGTAATAACTGCGGCGTTTCCCGGCTTCAACGCTGTCACTACCCTTGAATCGTTCATCCGTATCGATACTGGCGAGATCTCTCACGTTGATACAGGTCACTTCGGGCAGGTTACGGGCGACCTCTTCAAGTTCAAATGGATTGTCATCGATGAATGCAAAGGTATCAATGCCGATGCTGAGTTGACTGGCAATGGTACGCAGACCTTCACTCTTCGGTGCCCAGCTGATCTGCGGATACAGAAACAGCTCATCCAGCCCAAGCGTCGTGAGACGCTCCCAGGCATATTCAAAATCATTCTTGCTGGCAATGCTCAGCAGAATGCCGCGCTGATCGAGCCGGTGCAAAAGGTCAATGACCTCCTGGCGAGTTGTCACATCATCATTCTCCAGCAGGATACCGTCCCACAGGGTGTTGTCGAGGTCCCATACCACGCATTTTATTCCAGGCGCAGTTGCTTTCATCTCTGCTGCCGTCTGCCGATAAGTGACAAAGTCAGCCGTTAGGAAAACCACATGGAATTCCTGGCCACTTTCGGGCAGTAGCATGATATTGAATGGCAGGCCTGCGCCAGTCACATGTGCAAACGCCTCTCGTGGAAGCTCATGTCTTGAGTATCCCGGTGGTAATCTTAAGGTTGCCTGAAAAGGTGGAATCATGGGGATGTCACTTGCCTCAGCGGACAGTTCACTGCGGTCAATCCCCATGGAAAGCTGCAGCTCCGTTTCAGTATCCGCCGGATTGTAGAGTTCCACCAGGAATGCATCAGGCTGTTCGCCATAATTTCCATGATGCAACCAGCGCCCTGCACGATCGCGCAGACTGGTCGATATATGGAGGTAACGGACATCACCGGTTAGACGCCAGATTATCCGCCCCAGCGCGTTAATTACCGGTGCAAGGGTTTTGACGAGACGCTCGACAAGCAATACGCGTTTCGTCGGCAGCATTGCCGTATTTCCACGGGCCTCAACTTTACCCCACTGCTTGAAAGAAATTTCGGTGCCATAGCCGCGCAGCGAGTCAAACGCGGTGTTACGAAACATTCCCCAGACAAGGCGGCGGCAACGCAGGTCGGGTCGCTGCTGGTACAAGTCACAACTTGAGAAACAGGCCGGCGCGGCACATTCAACACAATGTTCTCCCCAGAATATCAGTGCCATAGCGGTAATGTTTCGCACGGGCTCATAGGCTTCCCGGGGCGTGAGAGGTGCTGCATCCCGCAGCCGTGACTGATAGCTGTCAAATTCGAACATTCCGGAATCTTACCGGTTCCTGCATCGTCCAACCAGCTTGCCGGGCAAGTCGTTCACGCTTGAGGTGTTGTTCTCTTATGCCAATCACCGGATTTTCTGTCTCTATGGTGTATTTTTGTTGTCCAATGAAGGTAGTATTACGACAAAAGCAGGAAAACAGCTCGACCTTTCTTGGCCTTGCTCGGGATCCCCGGGGTGCTTCCATCAGGGTGGTTCGATTGTGTCTCAGGTGATACAACGTGCAACTGCTGCCGGAGGTTATAAATAGAAAAGAAAAATGACGTTTTATTACCTTGCTGGTGGCAGCTTTTTCCCGGCAATCGTCGGATTCACCTGGTATCCCGTGAAGACTCTGCTACGAAAGAAGCGGTCACGATAGCCCGCAGCTAAACTGGAAGAAACGAAGAATAACCGACAGAAACCGGATGAATGATTTTATTAGCTATGTATTTCCGGCTGTAGTAATCACAGAAGCTCTGCAGTTATCAATACGATATTGCTTGCACAAGCTTCCCGCTGCAGACATCCGGGATACCATAATGTGGCAAGAGAGAATTGGATGAAGTTGTTGATATACTGGCCAGT
>Ga0055584_100000526_pt1 | contig 36528 bp, 26 predicted proteins | sample OSDHelmetaG_FD_58716 | JGI IMG/M metagenome (GOLD analysis project Ga0055584, IMG submission 58716) | Pelagic marine sediment microbial communities from the LTER site Helgoland, North Sea, for post-phytoplankton bloom and carbon turnover... | ecosystem: Environmental > Aquatic > Marine >...
TATTGCAACTTTTTGGGCGATCAATTCTACAAACGGCCTGCCTACGTATTCTAAAGTAGCCCCATCAATGCCCGCCTGCTGAATATAAGTGTATACACTTTCATCACCCGACAGGCCAGTGCCAAGGCCTACTAACATAGGCGTACCAAGCGCACCAAAAGACACCGGCGTACTTTGAATTACCATGCCTGCGACAACTGCAGCCATCGCTGGAAAACCTAAACCTACCAGCAAAGGAACTGCCACCGCTGCAGGTGTCCCAAAACCTGAAGAGCCTTCTATAAAGGAGCCAAAAAGCCAGGCAATAATGATGACCTGAATTCTTCTATCTGGAGAAATATCAATGAAACCCTGCCGAATAACCCTGATAGCGCCACTTTGCTGTAGCGTATTCAAAACCAGTATTGCGCCAAAAATTATATAAAGCAGTGTGAGGGCTACAATTAAGCCATTTACTGTCGCAGCAGCAACTTGATTAAACGGCAACTTCCACACAAACAATCCTAAACCTGCTGCAGTAATATAAGCTAAAGGCATTGCACGCCTGGCTGGCCATTTCAGAATAACTAAAAAAATTGCAACGATCAGAATAGGTAAGAAGGAAAGAAGGGAAAGCGTCAATGTGTTCAATAGAGATTTCCTTTAAATTAAGAGCAAATTTCATTTGTTATAATTGTTATCAAAATTAACTCGCACCTCAACATACAGAAACTATTGATATGCGAGTAGATTCCTAAGCCTAAAAATTTGAAGAACAATCAATGAATATAATTTTTATTAGTTAAATCACTGGAAAACATTATCAAGGAGCAATTTCTTTATTGCAAGAACCACTCCTTGGCGTTTATAGTGCGAGCCTCGTTTTTTTACTTCAAGATTTTTGTACGCTGACACTCTTAGCTTTAGTGCTTATTTGAAAAAATTATCCAAAAGGGTTTTATATGCAATCAGGTAACTTTACTTCATTTCATCCTCCTCAACGTAAATTGATGGGTCCTGGTCCTTCGGATGTAAACCCCAGGATTCTGGAAGCCTTGTCACGCCCAACTATTGGGCATCTTGACCCGCTTTTTATTGGCATGATGGATGAGCTTAAACAACTTTTACGCTATGCCTTCCAAACAGAGAATGAGGTAACACTGCCCATATCTGCCCCTGGTTCAGCAGGCATGGAATGTTGCTTTGCGAATCTGGTAGAGCCCGGCGACAAAGTAATTGTTTGTATTAATGGCGCCTTTGGCGGCAGGATGAAAGAAAATGTTATCCGTTGTGGCGGCGAAGCTATTATTGTTGAAGACCCATGGGGTCGTGCTGTCGATGCTGGCAAAGTAGAAGCCGCACTTAAAGCAAATCCAGATGCTAAGATTTTGGCCTTTGTGCACGCAGAAACCTCTACCGGCGCATTATCTGATGCACAAACTCTAGCAAAACTTGCTCATGATTATGACTGTCTTTGTATCGTTGATACTGTCACCTCACTTGCAGGGGTCCCACTAAAAGTAGATGAGTGGCAATTAGACGCCGTTTATTCCGGTACGCAAAAATGTCTTTCCTGCATACCGGGTCTTTCGCCAGTGACCTTTAGCGAAAGAGCCATGGCTAAAGTAAAAAATCGCCAATCCATCGTTCAATCATGGTTTCTAGATTTAAATCTTATGTTGGGATACTGGGAAGGTGAAGGTAAACGCGCCTATCATCACACAGCGCCAATCAACCCGCTTTATGGTCTGCATGAAGCCCTTTGCTTATTGCAAGAAGAAGGCCTTGAAAATGCCTGGGAGCGTCATCGTGTTCAGCATAATGCTCTAAAAGCAGGTCTTGGACGTATCGGACTGGAATTATCGGTCCCTGAGGCGGAACGTCTGCCACAGTTAAACGCAGTCATTATTCCTGAAGGGGTAGATGATGCTTCTTTTCGCGGTCAATTATTAAATGACTATAACCTTGAGATAGGAGCTGGATTAGGTGATAGCGCTGGCAAACTTTGGCGTATAGGCTTGATGGGTTATTCAGCCAACCAAGGTAACGTCCTCTATTGTCTTAGCGCTATAGAGGCCTTGTTAAATAAGTAGCCAATACTTTTACTTTGTTGTTAGATTGCTGAATTGTTAGCCAGAAGGTAAGGCATCTACAGTAGCTATCATTCTGCGCCGCATCGCCTCATCCGGCAAGCGCCCAATCATGCCGCCGATATTATCTGCCATATTAGTAGGCCGACTGGTTGAAGGCGTTGCTGCCGTGATTGCAGGATTACTAATAATAAACTTCAGGAAAAACTGCGCCCATGTGCTCGCATCAAACTCCTGCGCATATTCTGGCAAAGTCTGCCCCCTAACTCTTGACCATAACCTGCTTCGTCCAAAAGGCAGATAACATAAAACAGCAATGCCTCGGTCCATTGCCAAGGGCAAAATGACTTCCTCAATATTGCGATTATCAACAGCATAATCGACCCCTATAAAATCCAGTTCTTCATTCTGCATCACTTCTATCAAGCTAGGATATTGATTTGGGAAAGTTGTGGTAATGCCGATATAGCGGATTCTTCCTTCCTCTTTGTATTCTCTTAGTATTGGTAATTGCACATCTGGCGCGCCCATATTGTGCACTTGAATAAGATCAATAACAGATCTTCCGGTACGCTGAAAAGACGCTTCGACTTGCTGACGCGCTCTCTCAGGATTAGCTGCCCCCCCGCCACGGCCAGCCACATTTAATTTTGTTGCCCAGAATAGCTCATCTGCAATGCCTAATTCCTGTGCTATTTGGCCGGAAATTTCTTCTGATGATCCATAGCTGGGTGCGGTATCAAAAACTCTGCCCCCCATCTCAAAGTGGGTCGAAAGAACTCCTCTCAAGGCAGAGATGTCTTCACTTCTGGCAAGCTGAGAAAAATTGGCTGAACTGCCAAGGCCAATAGCGGGTATTTGTTCGCCGGTAGATGGAATAGTGCCCATAATCAACTCACTTTGAGCTGCTCGACTAAGCAAGGCTGGATTCATGGCTATTGCTGAGCCAGCAGCACTAGTCTGGATAAAACGGCGTCTGGATATTGCTGTTTTTTTAGTGCCTGCATCCATAATATTACGCTCCTCTTTTTTATTTTAGCGTTTAGTTAAATAGTTAACTGCCGACGGGGGCTGCCTCATTATTATCAAGTCTATCACCTTGTTCCTGCGTATCTAATATGTCCTGTTCCTGTACCTTAGATTTTTGCTGCAAACCAAGCCAAAGACCTAAAGCCCCCCATACAATAGCCATTGGAATAGTAATAGTCGCCAGTGCAAATAAGCCCATACCGAGTCGTCCAATTAAGCCTTCAGTCCAGGCCCCGACAACGTCTCCTCCTCGATAGACGAAGGTATCAATAAAGGCTTTTGCCTTATACTTATCTTCTTTACTGATAACCGTAAAAAGCGTTTCTCTGGCTGGGCGCATAATCGCTCGCTGCACTGCACGATAAATAGCTTCGAAAACAATTAACGTTGCTAAGGTGCCAACGATAGTCAGCCCTATCATGCCAAAAACCACTATCACCGGTAAAATAGCTAGTGCTATGGCCACACCCAAACGCTTCATAATATGGCCGGTTACTATCAACTGCATAAACAGGGTTGTCATCTGCGTGATAATGTCAATTTGGGCAAATAGGGTCGTACGCAGGTCAAGATCATCACCCACTTGAGCAACCAGATCCAAGCGCGTGAAATAAAGAAAGGTCCCGATGACAGCAATAATTAGGACATAAGCAGCAATTCCCAATAAATAAGGAGAACTCAAAGCAGCACTGAAACCCTCCCAAGCACTGCCTCCAATGACGGCATCTCGATCTACCTTTGCAAGGGAACTGTCTCCAGCTGCACTTGCAAAAGCTTCTGTAGAGCTAAAGCGAAAAACTAGCCAGGCAAAAAATACACCCAGAATAAGAAATATTATCGACACTAAAATCAAGTTGGCTGTGCCAATTGGTACTGCTAATACCGATGTTAACCAGGGGCCGAAAATGGCGCCTAAGGTTCCCCCAACAGCAATAGTTCCATATAAACGTTTGCTTTGTTCAAGCTTATAGGTGTCAGCCATAGTGGCCCAAAAAACCATCGTGTTGAATAGATTAAAAACGCTATACCAAACATAAAAAACTCTGCCACTAATCTGCCCCATCGATTCCGGCGCTAAAGTTAAAAACAAATAAAACACAAAAAGACTAGCGGCAAAAAACAGGTAAGTACTGGCAACAAAAGTAAAACGTCTAAAATGGCTGACTAGATAGCCAAAAACAGGATTTACCAATAAGGTAAAAAAAGCAGTACCTAAAAATAACCAGCGAACTGTATCAAGTCCACTTTCCATTCCGAGCGCTTCACGGGCGGGCCTAAGCACCATCAATGCTGTGAGCAGGCAAAAGAAAAAGAATCCAGATGCAATGACAACAGGCACTTCGTCGCGTTGTATATTGGTAAACTTTTGAATAAAGTTTTTCATAGCTTGATGCTCTAATTTTTTATTAATCTTTTAAAGAGCTTGATTCTAATGTGTTCCTTTGGCCGATACTATATAGCAACTTTTATATCACTCATTAAACGAATATGAAAACTCTTTTTAGCTTGCTCAACTCAAGGCTAATAGCAATAAATACATAATTATATCAGTATGTTATGTTTTTATTAATTAATGCCTTTTGGCAATTTTTTAGTCACAATCAAAGTGCAAAGATTAAGAAAATGCAATTAAGCCATTCCCTAAAGCTTACTCAAGGTTATACTCAGCAACTCACTAATTACTTGGAGTAGATGACCAATGAGTCAACTAAAAATTGCTTTAGGTTTATGTTTTCTGTGCGCATCATGTTTTATAAATTCGGTCTCAGCGCAAAATTTAGTTATCGAAAATGCCAGAATAATTGTCGGCCCTGGCAATATTATCGAAAATGGCAGTATGGTTGTGACTGATGGCATTATCGCTGAGGTCTCTACTGGACAAGCACAATCAAGCCCGCCAGACGCAACTCTTATTGATGGGACTGGTATGACCTTGGTCTCCGGCTATATAGACAATCATCGTCACCTTATTGGTGGTCGCAGTCCCGAAGCAGTTGCTCGGTTTTTTGCGGAAGATGCCGAAACCCAAATGTTGGACCTGCTAGATGCTGGTGTAACAACGGTTCAGTCCGGTGGTGATGATAACCAAGGCATTCAAGAATTAAAGCGCATGATAGACAATGGTGAAATCAAAGGCCCACGGATAATCACCTCTTACAGTGTACCCTCTGCCCGCATGTCTAGTGAGACTGAGGTTAGAATGGCTGTTCGAGCGGCGGTCGAAGCGGGTGCCGATTCTATAGCTGAAGTACATTATCCAGATGTCGTTTGGCCCTTCGCTCCAAGCACTCAAGAGACCAAAAATTTAATCGCTGGTCTGGACGAAGCACAAAAACTTGGGATTCCTTTCCAAATACACGCTGTTAGCGACGTCTCACTCGCTGCTACCGTTGCCATGGGGGCTCAGAAGCTGATCCATTCTGTGAATATCAACTGGGTCACGGATGAACAAGCCGAACAGGTTGCTGCCTCAGGTGCACAGGTTGCCTCAATAACCGGGTTTGGCTCACCAAATTTTGGTGTTTTTAGTCAGGACAATGAGCCTAAGTTTCGTGATGGTAATCCCTGGCCAAAGGGTATCGTTGACGCTCAAGGCGTAGGTCAGGAAGCTGGCTACATGCCTGTTAATTTGCGTACTCTCTATGATCATGGGGTCGATGTTACTTTTGCGACTGATACACGTTTTTATGCGCCTGCAGCTATAGCCCATGAATTAAAAACGCTCAGCTTGGTCTTTTCAGTGCCGGATCTAATCCAAATCATGGGACCAAATTCTGCCCGCTTTATTGAAATGGGTGACCAAATTGGGACACTGGAAGAAGGTAAATTTGCCGACTTCCTAGTATTAGCTAACAACCCCTATGATGGCTTCTGGTTTTTCTTGAACCCGGTTATTGTCGTTAAAGGTGGAGAAATAATGATTGATGAGCGTGGTCAGCCCGATGCTGGCTTACCAATCGTCCGCTATGGAATTTAAAATCTGGAGTAAACTCAATTCAGTTTTGTAAAAAGAGTTTTCAAAAAAGGTCTATACCTTTGAAATAAGCAGTAAGCAGATAAAATAGTAGCGGGTACAACAGGGAGGCTCGATGAAAAGGATTGTAATTTGTGCTGATGGAACCTGGAACCGTCCTGAAATAGAAATAAGCAAGGACTTCCCTACTAATGTCCTTAAACTAGCCCGCGCTATAAAACCTGTCGCCACAGGAAAAATAAATCAGCAAGTTTTTTATGATTGGGGCATTGGTTCCTATCATGACCAAGTGATCGCTGGTTCCACTGGCAAAGGCCTGCATAAAAATATTCTGGATGACTATCGTTATATTGTGCAGAATTACTCCCCCGGCGATGAACTGTTCTTTTTTGGATTTAGTCGCGGCGCATACACAATTCGTTGCTTATGTGGCCTTATTAATAATTGTGGAATTATAAAAAGACCAGATGCTGCGCTGATACAAGCTGCATTTAATCACTATAAAAAACCTGGAGATGCACATGCTCCTGAAGGCCAAAAATCGCTTGAATTTCGAGAAAAATATGCCCATAAATCTCGTCAAATAAAATTTGTTGGCGTCTGGGATACTGTGGGCGCAATGGGCATCCCTCTTTCCTTCCTTGGATTGTTTAATGATAAAGATGAATTTTATGACACTAAGATTGGGAAAAATATCAGTATAGCCCGCCATGCCTTGGCAATAGATGAGCATCGTAGTGATTTCATCCCAACCGTGTGGATTCCTCAGGCTAAGACGGATATTAAACAAGTATGGTTTAGTGGCGCTCACAGCAACATTGGTGGTAGCTATAAACCCGACCAAGATAGCAGTCTTCTTTCAGATATTCCTTTGGCCTGGATGCTCAAAGAAGCCAAGAATGCAGGCTTGAGCCTCGAGAATCATATATTGCAAAACATTAAACCTAATTCACTGGCTACTTTGCACAATTCACGTCGCACTTTTTATCGAGTGAAAAAGAAATTTTACCGGTCTCTTAGTCAAGAAGAACCAGGGGCGCAAAAAGTAGAAGTGTTAATTCATCATTCCGTTAAAGAGCGCTGGGAAAATAATGCCAAATACCGTCCGCAAAATTTACAGGAATATCTAGAAAGTTATGCTTGGCCATCAAAACTTGTGACTTAAACTAAAGCAGAATGAACAATGGAAAATATTTTTTAACAGTGAAAATAATTAAATATTTTCTAAAGGTCTGAATAAGATTTAATAATTTTGTATAGCGAAATTAATTTTTTGCTTTCCTGATATGAAACATAAAAACAATAGAAATTGCCCACCCTAAGCTATTTACAAAAAGGATTATCAACGGCGTGTTTATCGGTTCTGCAGAAACAATTGCGGAATTTGGATAAGATTGCAGGTAAAGCTCTATCAAAGAATATTGATTTTCCATTGCCAGTAGAAAACCCATAGTTGGCACAAGCACAAATACAGTATAAAGAAGCGTCAAAATATAGATATACACATTAGGAAAATTTCGGCCTATAAAATAAACCACTAACATATAGGCCGACCAGATAGAAAAAAATTGCCATTGAAAGCCTGCAGCTTCTTGCCTTAGCAGAGAAATCAAACTAATCAATTCATACTCAGACATAAGAATCCCTGATTTTTAAGTGCTTTTTATACCACAGCATTATTAAAAAATAATGCATATAATAATTTAAATAGCTTTAAGCAATAGCTGAAAATTACTTTCCAGCCTTTCAGTTTTGCCTTTTTTTAACCTTCAATAAATTAACCAAAAATAATCTTGTCTTTATAAGCCTACCATGGAGCTTTAAATTCCTGTAAATTCAGGGCTTAGTTTAGTTATTACGGACAATCATAGAAAAGATTGTAATATGTTTTCTGATTGCTGTTATTGAACTCAAAAAAAAAAGAATTAAACTAAATAAAAAAAATATAGAGCAAATTAGTGAGGGGAAAGGCATGAATTTAAAGACACATTTACAACTTTTTATTGTAGGAAGCACGCTTACCTTATCAGGGCTTGCTTATTCACAACGAAATGGGGACATTCCAGAATTGATCGATTTCCCAATGGCGTTTGAAACATCCCGTGAGCATTATGATTATCTACTGGATCATTATAATGGAGGCATTACGCATAATTATATGAGTGTGCCTAAATGGGAGGGGCTCTGGTCTGCAGGTGGTGATTCAGGCATCCGTTCTAATGCCTTGTTTCGTGATGAGGATGGGGAAATTTATGACGACGTCCTGACTCCAGAATATAGAGCCGCATGGGAATATCGCCTTGGCTTGGGTGATCAGGCCTACAATGCTGGTGTTGATTATGATCGCTTGACTACTTGTGAACCTGCCGGTTTACCCCGCTGGTTTATGGAGCCCTACGTTCGTGAGTTTATCAATACCCCTACTTATTCTTTATGGCACAACGACCTCGGTAATGACACCCGACGTATTTATATTAACCAGGAACATATCAATATTGATGGAACGCATTTTGCGGCCGGGGACAGCATCGGGTTCTGGGCTGTGGATGAAGAGTTAGGTAATGTCCTAGTAGTGCATACTGAAGATATTTACCCGGCTGATTTCTTTCGCGGCACACCTCCAACCAGTAATCAGGCAGAAACTGTTGAGATTTGGTACGAATGGTGGGATGCCGAAAACGACCGGGTCAAAGTAGCTGTAAACCTTTATTTTTATGATGATCTTATGTTGCAGGAACCTGTTAACCTTGTTTATACCTATCAACCTCGACAAGATATGGAAGAAGCTGGCTTAAGAATTCGCTACTGGGAATGTGCACAGAATAACAACACTTACCTGACTTTTGATGAAAATGGTTTACCGAACACTCAGTATCGATTACCAGGTGAGCCGGGTTATGTTGATCCAAGAGGCATTCCAACCACACGCAATCCTGATTTACCAGAAGACCTAATCGGACAAGAAAAAAACCCGGTATTTGATGACGCCTTTGATTTTGCCTTTTAATTAATGAGTAAAATTAAATAAGCATAAGCCCCTCACTGCTTAGCAAAGGGGCTTTTTTTATGCTTATTAGTAAAGTCGCTCTTTTTGTAACAAAATTAGCTTTTGAGCATCAATTAATCACAATATCAGCAGGTACAAAGATGATCCGCTTGGTGTTTTTCTGGATATTGGCAACAACTAGTTTGGCGGCAGAGCCCGATTGGAATATTTATGATGAATTATTAAGTTCACATTTAGCTGCCGCTGAGAAAGACGGGCTTGCGCTAAACCTCGTGAACTATGAAAGTATTGCTGCTGATCCTAATTTCTATTCAATCGTAAATCAAATTATTTTGTTTGATGTTGAACAGCTTAATTCAACTCAGGAAAAGCTGGCATTTTATATTAATGCCTACAATATCCTTACCATCAAGCTGATTCTCGATAATTGGCCTGTTGCTTCAATCAGAGACATTGGTAACTTCTTTAAAGGTCCTTGGGATGTGGTCGTGCTAGAAAATGCCGATGGCAAACTGACACTTGATGATATTGAGCATAATATTATTAGAACGTTTAATGAACCCAGGATTCACTTTGCCTTGAATTGCGCCTCTGTAAGCTGCCCAGATCTTCGTCATGAAGCCTATAGGGCTGACCAGTTAGATGAACAACTAGACGATCAAACCAGACTTTTCTTGGACAACGCAAAAGGTCTTTTATTAGACGGTGACCGACTTAGGCTATCTAAAATTTTTGATTGGTATGCAGTAGATTTTGAAGTGTTTGGCAGCTTGGAAAATTTTGTGAAATTATATCGACCTGAACTGCAGTTTGATAATGTTCGTACAAACCTGAGGTATAACTGGAATTTAAATTCTACACCTTAAGCCTTGTTACTTAATTTCTTTTTAAAATTCTCTTTTTAAAAATCTTTCTGGAAATCATAATTACTGAGCTGTAAAGAAAATATCACCATAATATGCAGTCGCACTTTGTCCAGTATTATCGCTGTCACTCATTATAGCAATAGCATGTATTTCGGTAATATCTACTCCAAAAAAAGCACTAAAATCTTCACGTATATTTCGCTTCTCATTAAGCCATTGCCCTAGCACCTTATCTCCAGAGCGAACTGCTAGCATCATTGCATTTTTGGTCACTGCACTTTCCCATTGTGAATCAACTTGTTGATTGCTGGACCAGACATAATTAACCGCCTTGGTATTCCAGAAAAAGATACCTCCCGAAGCAACAACAAAAATACGAACCGGATAATCATCTCCTGCCCTACTATGCTCATCATTTTCACTATAGATATTATCGACTTTCCATGACCAATTAAGATAGGGAGTCTCGGTCAAATCTATAGTTACTTCACAAAAAATCCCAGAAGCAGCAGACTGAGAATAAGCTTTTAAAAATTGCCCTTGATCTTGTTCTTCTACTAATTGGTATTGAGTATTACTTACGAACGATTGTTCTTCCCAGCAAGACATATCACCTTGGGAGAAAAGACCAATACTGGGGGTTTGACTAAAAGTAAATTGAGCAATTAAAACAATGAAGACAGTGCTTATGGTGTGTATTAGAAATTTGTGCTTCAGCATCTTTCTTAAACAACCTTTTACATAATCTTAAATGGTCTTAAATGGTCTTACATAGTCTTACATCAAGGACGAAGATTTAAGATAATAGCTTATCTGATTGGCAAAACCACTCTCGAACTTGCTCTTAAACTTTTGCTTTCTTACATCGATAACTTTATACAAGGGCATATTAGTAACTCGCAGCGATAGACTGCAAGTCACTCCGAAACTTGATCAAACAACTAGCTTTATCTTAGCTTGCGCTGTTCACGCGCATCACTAATACCACCTGCATTAAAGGCATTGGTAAAACCGGCTTCTTCTAGCATAATTAATGCACGCCCAGCTCTACCTCCAGAGGCACAATAAAGACCTATTTTGGTATCTTGATCCAAGCCTAATTGGGTAGCTATGGTTGCAGCACTCATTGACTGAATGGGGATATTACGATCACCATCTATGTGGTCATTTGTATATTCTTCAATTGTTCTGACATCAATCCAAACTGTATCGGTATTCGCTATACTTCTTGCTACTGTGGTTTGAGTGGTATCCATGCTGGAACAAGACGCCAAAAATATTGTGAATAGCAAAACCACTAATTTAGAGCTAAGTGTGTAGTTCATTATCAATACTCCTTCGGTTAAATTCTTATAATTTATCTAGCTTGTTCATCATTGCTCAACCATTTAACTGAATCAAGTGCTTTCTTCTCTTGACCAGATTTCAGACCCGGATTTAAGAAAGATTAATCTGGCAAACTCAATGCAACCAACTTAGCTGTTGAGTTCTGGTCGCTTAAAGCCATAACAATATATTGTTTACCATTTATCATGTAGGTCATTGGCATTCCCGATACCGTCCCAGGCAAATCAATATGAACGACAACTTCACCAGTCGTTTTGTCTCTGACCCATAACCCTGGTGCGCCACCTTCTCCTTCACCTTGAAACAGTAGGGTTTTGGTGAGTAATAAGGTCGAATGTGTGTCCTTGCCAGTCGGAGGAATATCTAGCCCTTCTAACAAAGGATGATTCTTGAGCTCATCCGGTGTGTCTCCATTAACCTGCATCCATACATGCTCACCATTAGTCATATCAATAGCGGTAATACGGCCATAAGGTGGTTTGACAATAGGAATGCCTTCGACAGTTGGTGTTATAGCGCTTTGGGAAAGCACATAATCAATAGTGGAAACATCAGGTAAATTTTCTAGCGCTTTAAGATGTACTCGGGTGATGGTTGGGATATATACCATTCCGGTTTCCGGATCATAAGCCGCCCCTTCCCAATTCGAACCACCTGTTGAATGAGGTAAATGCAAAGTGCCAAGGGTGCCGTCATTAGGATCCTGATAAAGACTGGGTGGAGTAAACAAGGAGCTTAAGCGGTAATCCGATACAATTTCCCTGGCCATTGCAGCTATCTCTGGCGTGAAATCAACCATGTCATCTTCTTGAAAACCCTGCCTGTCATAAGGTGCAGGTAACAATGGAAACGGTTGGACTGCAGAGGTCCATTCACCAGGCACATCCGTCAAAGGTACTCTTCTTTGTTCTACAGGGAATAGTGGTTCACCAGTGGATCTATCAAAAGCAAAAAGGTGACTTTGTTTAAGCATCTGTATGACTATTGGAGTGCCATCTGGCAAATCTGCCACGATTGGAGCAGCCGGGGTATCAAAATCCCAAATATCATGATGGGTAGTTTGGAAATGCCATTGCATTTCACCCGTTCGGTAATTCACCGCAACCGTAGAACTGGAATATAAATTATTGCCATGCCTGTCTCCACCATAGTAATCGCCCGTAGGAGCTTCCACTGGGATATAAACCAGATCCAGTTCAGGGTCAGCAGATAAGGGAGCCCATGCACCAGCATTACCAGTAATGTCCGCACCCGTTATCCAGCTTTCGGAGCCCGGCTCACCAGCTTCTGGAATCGATTGGAAAGTCCAGAGCAATTCGCCGGTATTAGCATCAAATCCGCGAATATCACCCTTCACATTACTTGCAGTCAGAGGTCTAGAACCAACAGTATGAGCCGCTCCAACTATGATGACATCTTCTACAACCAAAGCAGGAAAGGAAATTCCTATGTCAATAACATCTCTGTCTATAGCCAGACGCAATCCATTTTTCAAATCAATAAATCCGCCAGCACCAAAATTTTCTCTGGGCAAACCGGTTCTAGCATTTAATGCCACTAAAAAGTATCCAGGCGTCACAGTAAAGATAGTTTCCTGAGCACCGTTACTATAATAAGAAAGCCCTTTACCAGAACCTTTTCGAGGTGCCACATTAAAACGATCACCTTCTTGTGGACGCCACATCCATAACAACTGACCGTTTGATGGATCGAGTGCCACTACATTTCTGGTCGTCCCCGCTGTTGTGTACATAGTGCCGTTTACCATCAATGGTGTAGTCACACTGTTGGTTTCTGGACTAGGTCCAAAAGGCCCAATATCGAAGAACCAATCTATTTCTAAGGAAGCAACGTTTTCAGCATTTATTTGATCAAGAGCTGAATAGCGGGTAGACGCTTCATCACCACCTAAATGAGTCCAGTCAACTGTTTCACCGTTGGCAACTGTCAGAGGAGATGGATCAATTTGAATTGAAGCAAGAATTGAACTTGTCGAGCTTTCCGGCAAATCAATTCCTGCCATTTCTAACACAAATGCTGTTACATCTAAGTATTGTTGAGCGCTCAACGAGCCAGGATTTTCTGCCGGCATAGATTGACTCACTCTTTCAAAAAGTTCTTGTGCGCTGCGCCCTGGCCAGTCGTTCTGTAAGCGAGCATTAATTTCTATAGGAATATGGCAGCGAATACACTCTGCTTGAAAAACTGCAGAACCACGATTAGCATCTAAAACTTGTGCATTAACCACCGGAATCATCGTAATAACCAGAGATACTAAAATTAACAATCTCTTTATCATGGTTCTACCTCTTTAAATATTTATAAATCGTACCCGCTCAAATTAAGCAATAAAGTATAGGCGGAAGATAATATAATCCAAACAAATTTTTTTAACTGAAAAAAACGGGGCCTAAGCCCCGCATGTTGATGACAAACCATTTCAGATTTACCTATCGTTTTTCTATCCTTTGCCTATCGTTTGTCCACCACGATTTCACCACCCACGATAGTGACCATGTTGGTTAACATGCCGTAAATATTTTCAGTCGGATCTCCTGCTTGCAGAATAATATCTGCCAGTTTGCCAGGCTCAATGGTGCCTAAGTCATCTTCCATATTGATAAAGCGTGCTGAGTTTGGCCCCATAATCTGATGAATATCAGTCATTGAGAACACGATACTGAAAGATTTAAGTTCGTGCTCAAGTACAGAAATATCCGCAAAGTTCTGGTCCGTTGAATAGGAAATTGTTCGGTGTGATGGGTCAGCATCCCATACACGGCGGGCATTAATAATGGTAAAACCGCCCTCTGTTCCAGTTGCACGACCTTGGGTGTCGCGATTTGCTCCGGCTAAGGCCTCAGGCCATGCATTGCCATCGCGGAATCGAGGCATGTTGTCTCTAGGGTACTGAACTGAGGCTGGATAAGCCGACTCTCGTTCAAGTGTAGGAGCACCGAAGGCGATAAGTCCAGAAATTATAGCGCCATTTTCAGCAACAACTTCTGCCTGATCGAAGCTGGTCCAGTCTTTATTGGGCAGATGCACCAAACGGGTAACTCCAACTTCCACTGCGGCTACAGTAGCTGAGCTACTGACAGCATGCACATTTACTTGTACACCAACTTCCGCTGCCTCTTCTACAATTGCTCGTAACACTGAAATTTCTGACTGAGGTGGTGCAGGCTCCGGTGTTAATCCAATCTCGCCAGTGTGCATAACTCCCATCTCGGCCATTGCACGAATTGCCGCACGCGCCTCAGCTGGTGTCTGTCGCAAGCTCACACTGCCTGATGGAATCAAACGCGGGCCAAGCACTTCCCCGCTGGAGATACGATTACTCAAGGCAAGATTACCTTCTGCCTGACCGCCGCCATTTAAAATAGTGGTGTAACCAGCTTCCAGCAGCGAAAGCATTTGATCTTCAAAAGCATCACTATCACGGACATGCTTATGATTATCGATAAAACCGGCCATAGCCGTTAATCCTTCTGCATCGATTACCTGACCCGCTGTTTGTCGTGGTGCCCCAGCTGTTACTGCTGAGATACGTCCATCCTCAATTACAATTGAGCCATTATCGATAATATTGCCTGGTGACATAATAATGCGCGCATTAGTGATCGTTAAATCCTGCGCTATTGCATCTAACGCGAAAAGTTGCATCAGTCCGCCTAAAGCAAGTGTTTTTATTGTTATTAGTGTTTGTCTTTTCATTTTCTGTCTCCAGCTTCTGCACTACAGGTTGTTTAAAGTCTTTGGAGTATATAGGAAAGATAAAAGATCTTACTAGTGCAGGCTTCTACTTTTGTTTTAATTGTAATTTCCGAAAGTTCTCTTAAGTTTTTTATTAACACAGTTTGAATGAACTAAATAAATCTCAAAAATGTAGCATGTGCCTACCAAGTACAAGTGATTAGCATTGCAAACAATTAAATAAACCTTAATGGAGTGAGCAAATCGAAAATATATATGCTGCTGGCTCTGATTATTATAAGGCAGCAACACCTACAGGCTTTGTTCCATATTGGTTCCAATACCTTGTTGATTATGGCTTAACTGAATCGGCTGGGCGTTAACTTTGCCCTATTTATTCCTAGGGGTGGGTCTAATTAGGGGACGGGGGGTATCATTTCAGGCTGTGTAGTTTAAGTAGTATCTGCGTAGATACATTAGAGGCCATTTTAGAAAAAAAGATGAAGTCTCGAACTTCTGCTATTGGCCAATAGCGGACATTTGCCTTTCTATGTCTCATTATTTTTCTGTGTTAATTTTCTCTCAGAGTTGGACAGGTAAATGTGACGAACAAGCTGACTAGTTCTGAATTGTCGGTTCGACATATTCTACAAGGACACCATCGGGGTCGATGGCAAATACAAAGCGTCCAAAATTACGCTGTATAGGCTCGGCATCCCAGCTCAGGAATTCATAGCCTGCATCCAATGTCAGCTCTATAAAAGCATCAATATCGCTCACCTGTAGCTGAAACTGGGGGGAACCCACATCCTGGATAGTCCAACTCAGTGCTCGTGGAGCAGGCGTCGTACCGGCAGGAACCTGATAATCATCCAGAATCACCATGGTATCAGTGCCCGGGATGATCATTGTAGTCTGACTGAGACTGCCAGCAGACAGACCATTCACTTGCAAGTCAGCTGCTGTGCCCTGACGGGTGCCCTCTACCTCAAAGCCTAGCAAGTCCTGATAGTAAAGCAGGGATCGGGTTGTATCAGCAACTGTCAGGCCAATATGGGTTGATATGATTTGTTCAGGGTAAGCAGCTGTAGCAATTTCTGTGGCGCTCGCCTGAACTAACTGGATCATGTAACCATCCGGATCCCTGATCAGTACACTTTCTCCGAGTGAAGTATTAACAATCGCACTATTCAGGTTGACCACAGGGGTATTCACAGCACGTAGATTGTCATAGAGCGTTTCCAGATCGCGGACATAAAAGATTATTCGTGAGCTGCCCGGATCATATGGGCTGTCAACTCTTTCTCTGCGGGGAATATCATAGAACTCTGATAGCTCGAGCCCATAAGGGGTATTGGCCGAATGCATGAAAATATTGCGGAATCGTCCCCCTTCACTGTCAGTCAGATGCCAGATAAGCGGGTCAGACCTTGCTTCTGAAGCTGGTCTGATCTGAGGAGGTGGCGCATCAACTGGAGCAGGACCTCCAAAAGGAGAACGGGCCAGCTCAAGCCCCAACATGTCACGGTAAAATGCAAAGGCTCGCTCACCATAACCAGTTGAGTGTATCCAGTTATAAATTCCACGAACTTCTGGACGCCCATCATCTAAAGTTGAATCTGTTTGCCCTGAAACCTGTTGGCAACTCACACATATACTCAAACAAATGAGTCCGGTAATTTTTAAAATATTTTGCATTGACTCGTCTCCCGTTTTAGCTTTCTCTGTTGCTCTAGGCTCACCACTCAACCTGTTTCCAGAGGGCTATCCCGCCTGAAATCATTGTCTATGTAGCGCACAAAAATTCCCAGCCTGTCAAAAACCTGAATGCTATGTGCCAGAGCTCAGCACATAAAAAAACCGGCCCGTAGCCGGCTTTTAATCTCTGCATATTCTATGGCTGGTATTCGCAAGCTGCCTGCAAGGTCAACTCACCAATTAACTGTTTAACAGGCTCTTCAATATAATCTTCTGTCAAAGCTGTCTGCAATGGAATTTTGCCATCATTATCGGCCAGGCATACATCTGCCCCTGCGGCAATCAGGGCTCTGACTGCTGCAAGGTCGCCTTTGGGTAAGGAGCCGTGTAATGCCGTTCTACCATTGTTGTCACGAGCGCTGACATCAAGCCCCATGTCAATGAGACGCTGAGTCATGGCCAGCGATTCCTCGAGTGTGACAGGAATCTTGAAGTCGTCATCTCTACCCCAGCCAGTACCGGAAGCAATCATCAAAGTGGTCACTCCTTCATTGGTAAGCTTAAAGGGATCTGCCCCCGCTTCAAGCAGGATATCAAACATTTCCATATCGCCAGTCCGAATAGCCCACATTAAAGGTGATCCACCTTTACCCAACGTTGGATCAGTGGTATCCAGAGAACCACGGCGCGACACGGTTCGGGTTAATCCCTTATCAACGTCAATTACGGGATAACTCAATAACAAGTGAACGATATCTGTCACCGTGTTTTCGTTGTGTACCAGATGATAGGGCCTGGTTGAATAAGGGTTTCTGCGCATCCAAACTGCGGCAAATAGCGGAGTTCTATTATAGATATCCGCCAAATTCGGGTCTGCACCATAGTTATAGAGCAGTTCCGTAATATCGTAATGCTGATTCAGAATCGCCAGATTCATGGCAGGGAATTCATCGTAATTTCTGATATTTGGGTCCGCTCCGTAATCCAGTAACAGTTCGGCTGACTCATAGGCACCATCTCGAGACGCAAACAGCAGGGCTGCCATGCCCCCAGCAGGCATGTTTCGAGGGATATCATCGCCCTCAGTGCCATCATAAAGTACACGTAGAGACTGCGTATCGACCTCGGCACCGTTTTCCAATAATAATTGAACGATATCGTAATAATTCTTGGAAGCAGCCCACATCAAAGGAGTCTGCCCCAAGAAACTTTCGGCCTGGTTTACATCGGCGCCATACTGGATCAGAGTGCGAACAACCTCCACATCACCCGTATAAACCGCAGTCATGAAAGGCGTTTCACCACTGCGCTGTGTTGCTTCAATATCAGCACCATGATTAACCAGCAAGGCCACTGCTTCTGAACTGGCGTTCAGGGCGGCATTATAGAGTGCAGATATGCCATAACGGTTATAGGTACTGACATTCGCTCCTGCATCAAGTAGGCGCTGTAGTATGCCCAGATTATCGTGGTAGGTCGCCCAGATAAGAGCCGTTGAACCATCATTAAGAGCCGTATTTACATCTTCGCCCTGCTCAAGAAAACTCTGGACTAGATCCCAGTTAGCATCCCGGGCAGCTGATGCAATATTTTCCGAGGCAATAACCGACCCCGTCAAGATTGTTAATAAAACAGCCACAAAAAATTGACGAACTGTATTCACAAACTTATTCCTCATAATGTCGGCTTATGCTGCCATGTATTAGACGTTAGCAATGTAACCAGTACTGTCACCAACGGTTTCGGTTGGAATACCAGCCTTGTTAAGGATGGTAACCAGCAGATTTGACATGGTTTCACCCGTGTGCGACACGTGCAGGTTTCCTTCCAGCGTGCCAGCTCCATGACCAGCTAGAAGTGCTGGAATATTCACGTGATCATGTAGATTACTGTTACCCATGGAACTGCCATAAAGAATGGTTGAATTATCCAGCAGTGAACCATCAACATCCGGGGTATTATGCAGTTTTTCCAGGAAATGAGTAAAAAGCATCATATGATGCGCATTTAGGATAGCGAGTTTATCCAGATTTCCCGGGTTATTCTGATGATGAGAAAGGCTATGGTGCGGATCAGGAATACCAATATGCGGATACGTTCGCTCACTCACTTCACGCACCATGAGAAATGAGGCTACACGAGTCAGGTCAGCTTCCCAGGCCAGTGCTATCAGATCAAACATCATTTGTGTATGTTCTTCAAATGTGGTTGGAATACCAATCGGCGCTTCAGGAACGTTCTCCAACTGGTCCCGTGATTCAGCAATCTGAATACGGCGCTCAACCTCACGAATATTCTCAAGATAGGAGTCCATGCGGTTGCGGTCAGCTGCACCGAGCGCACGCTGAAGCTGATTTACGTCCCCCAAAATCTCATCCAGAATGCTTCTGTCAGTAGCCAGGCGCCGGGCTCTCAATTCTGGCGTGCTTTCTCGACCTAGCATATATTCAAACACAGTCCTTGGGTTAAGCTCCATGGGTAATGGTGTCGTCGCATCACGCCAGGAGATGGTGTTCATGTAGGTGCAGCTGTAACCTGCATCACAGGTCCCGATGAGGCCTGTCATGTCTTCCGTTGCCATTTCAATTGAGGGAAACTGGGTGTCCTGCCCTAGATTATCCGCAATAATCTGATCGACTGTCTTGGCAGCACGAACGTCTTTACCATCGGTGGCTTTTGGATGCGCGCCTGTCAACCAGACTGGTTGTGACAGCGCATGAGGTGCAGGGGCATCTGCTGCAGGATGATTCATGCCTGACACCACAGTCAGGTAATCCCGAAATCTTTCAGCTGGTTTAAGGGCCTGGGAAAATTCAAAATCCTTACCCAGTGTGGGTGGCACCCAGGTTGCAGCGGGGGCACCATGAGCCAGATAAATAAAGGCGTGGCGATGCTTTTTCAGGTCGCTGGCAAAAGCCTGTGACGCCATCGCTGGAATCATTGCATCCAATACAGGCAGTGAAACCGCTGCTCCAAGCCCTCTAAGAACAGTACGACGAGCTAGTTGTTTTTTTGATATAAAGCTCATGCTTTTCTCCTTCTAAGATTCACCTTTAATTTTCGTCCGATACTGCACATCACACTTGATCATGTATAAAATTCAACCAAATATCAATCAATTTTCATTCATACTTAATGTTACAGCATCTTCTTCATATCGATTCATCTGAAAAGCAATACTATTGGCAATTCCCTCTACCAGTGAGGAAAAGCTGTAATTATCTTTAGTTGATGCTTCCAGAATCCTGCGCATGGTCGGTTGGTCGTAATACTCTAGCGGCCGACCCAGTGCATAAATGTACATTTTCTCCAGCATGGTAGACACAAATATCTCAGGATTTGCCATCAAAGCGGCCCGGAGGTCCTGAGGTCCGGAAACAGGAGTTCCATCCGAAAGCTCACCACTGGCGTCGATTGGGCGACCCGTTATACCCAGCTCTCTCCATCGACCCAAGGCATCAAAGTTTTCCAGAGCCAGTCCCAAGGGGTCCATCACATTGTGACAGCTGGCACAGACCGGATCTGCCCTGTGTTGCTCCATCTGTTGTCGAATAGACAAAGGAACCCCGCCTTCTGATACGGCCTGGAGGTCTGGTATATTGGGTGGTGGAGCTGGTGGTGGAGTCCCCATCATGTTCTCAAGGATAAATTTACCGCGTAGGACCGGCGAAGTCCTGTGAGCATGTGAGGTAACCGTCAAAATGCTGCCATGACCTAGCAAACCACGACGTTCTTCTGGCACCTCCACACGACGGAATCTTTCACCTCTGATGCCTCTATATCCATAATGCAGCGCTAGGCGTTCGTTGATGAAGCTGTAATCTGCATTGAGGAGGTCCAGCACGCTGCGATCCTCGCGAACAATACTATCGAAAAACATCTGTGTTTCTGTGAGCATGGCCTGCCTGAGATTATCGTCCCAGTCAGGAAATTTCTGAGGATCAGGATCAGTTGTAGACAGGTTTCGCAGGTACAGCCACTGGCCAGCAAAATTTTCCGACAGAGCAAAGGATTTTTCATCCTGCAACATACGCTCGATTTGCTGGTTTAACACTTCCGTCTCGGACAAACGGCCATTGATCGCGGTTTCTAATAACTCTTCATCCGGGATGCTGCTCCAGATAAAAAAGGATAAGCGCGATGCCAGCTCCAGATCCGATATGAAATAATCATCGCCAGGAACAGCAGATGCCGGGGTTTCTTCAAAACGGAAGATAAATTTGGGATTTGACAGGATATAACGCAAGGCATAGTCAATACCCTGATCAAAACTGCCGTCCCGGTTACCTTCAGCAAACAGGCGCATCACCGGGTTGATATCCTCATCACTGACTGGTCTGCGATAAACCCTTTGTGTCAGTTCAGAAAGGATATTGTATGCACACTCATCTGCGCTCAATGTGGCATTGGGCCGACAACTGAACAGTCTCTGCCTGTAATCGGGATTGCCCGGACCGACCGGATTGTAAGGCCCGGTTATCGTCAAACGGTCAAGATGAGGAGGGCCTGTCGGGTCAAGCGGCTGAATAACCGTAGCTGGCTTGATAAAAGGACTCAGGTTTTCCGTATTCAGGGCGCTGTTTTCGTCGACAAAAGCAATTGCGATTTCATGGCGACCTGCCGTCACTGGCAAGGTGACCTGCATTTTGTCCTCAACGGCGACACGTTGCGCTCCTCTTCCCAAATTGAAGTCTTCAAATCCACCGAAAGTAATACTGTGCACCAGTTCATCATCAATCCAAATATCAGCTTGCTGCTCAAATTCGACCCCTTTTATCTGGTCTACAGTCGTCATCATCAGTCTGATGTCAAAATAGTAATCGGCATCCAGCGGAAAATTGTGCTCAATTAGCAAACCACCGCGAGTGCCGAGTGGAAGTCCGGGTAAATGGACATCCTGTGACAGATCCGGTGCTGCTCTGTAAGACTCGGCAAGCAGTGGAATTTCCGGGCTGCCCACCACGAGTCTACTGATTCGGGTGGCTGTGGTAAGATACTGTTCCAGCAAGAGAGGGTTTATTCCAAGGGAAATATTGTCAAACCCGATAGTGCTGTCATCGGGCGGCAACATGGAACGAACATCAATTTTAATCCCCAGCAAATCACGAACAGCATTGCTATATTCGGTGCGGTTCATGCGTCGCAAGCCGGCAATACCAGGATTTGCTTCAGCAGAGTCCAGATCCGCGACTAAACTGCCAAGAAAGGCATCGAGGGCTTCAGGATCTGGCCGCTCTTCACCTCTTGGTGGCATCTGACCCGTTTCAAGCTTCCGAATGACTTTTTCCCAACGTTCCGCGTCATCGTGAACATTGGCGATATCCATTTCCCAAAAATCCAGACTGCCTGAGTAGTCAACGGAATTATGGCATTCAGTACAATAATCATAAACAAAATCGGTTCTGAGCTCAGTAAGCGGCTCTTGAGATTGAATTCCAAAGGATGATGCTGCCAAGATCGAAAAAGTTAGCAGTTTATTAAGGCGAGCCTTTCCTGGATTGAACACGTTTACATTCCCCATGAAGTAATAAAATCAATGGCTTGCAGCAATCTAAACCCTAATGATTTACATTGCAAATGGTTTTAAATAAAACCTTACATTCTCTTTGTTTCGTTCCTTCAATCCTGCAAGAAATCACCTATATTTTCTGCAACTTCTTGTTTTTTTAAGAAGAAGGATCCCAGTTGTTGCCCTCGGCCATATTGTGGACATCGCCCACAGAAAGTAAGCGGGAATAATTTCCAGCATGTCCTCCATCCCGTAAGGGATTTATTGTAATTGTTACTTCTGCACCGGAGGGAAAGGTGGCTCTTGTAACTCCACGTTCTCTCATATTTACAATCGTTGACATTTCTATATCCCATCTTTCGATTTCACCCGCCTCAGATTCCACTTCGAGCAACAAGCGAACATGAGGATTGGCATAACGGAGTCCGGCAACTTTGCCAGTGATAGTTATTTCTTGATCACTATCAAACATTGCATGCGAGTGATGTGCCATTACAGGAGCAACACTTGTAAAAAAACATGTTGTCATTAAAACAACCAGCATTAGACTGAATCTTTGTATGGGCATTGTTTCAATCCTCAATATTAATAAAGTTATTATAAGTCTATTAGTTATTATTTAAGACACGAGCCTATTTTCATTCAAGATCTATAAAGTATTCAGCAGCAGGAAGCAGTCCCTGCCGTTTGGCTTCTTCAGCATTCTCATAAGATTTTATCCAAGGCCTCGTATCAAAAGGGTCATGATATTCAGGGTGCAATGGTGAATATTCATTAATTAAGCCCAACTCATCATGATAAGTATTGTTGGTGGAAACACAGTCATTTAAAGAAGGCGGTTGTTCCATCCATTTATCGAGGCTTTCTGCTGCATCAAAAACAGCAACATCATGCCAGGGGTATGCAAAGGCAAGTGGATCATATAGCGTAATATCAACCAGTAACTGCTCACCAACTTTTGCCCAACGCTCAATGACCTCCATTGAATCACTGTATTCAGGCAAGCCGTGACCTCCACTCCAACCTTTAATATTTTTAGTCCAGATAACCAGCTCATCACCGTCCCAAATACCTTGTGACTCACCGTACCACTGGCTCAAAGCCCAATCTTCAGGCAGAAAACCTCGACCATCTGTAAAAATAAATCTGTTTTCTGCAACCGGTTGATCTTTCATAAATACTGTCATATCAGACTCGGTGCTTACAAATCTTATTCGCCAACCATCTCGCAAAAAACCATTCGGCAAACAGGTATCGGCAGGCCACCAGTTACGTCCTTCTAGCTCTGCTTGAACTGCCTGAATATAGTATGGCTTGTATTCATCTGAAATTCCGGCATAAATATCTCTCAGCTGGGCGCCTCCTCCTAACAAGCCTCTTGTAGAGGCTTCTCCATTCCAGTCACCTGACCAATCAGGCACACTTGAACGAGAATGTTGGGTACCTCCATTAGCCGCTTCTATCCATGCCTGCCAATGTTCCTCGGCCGTGTCATAAGCATAAGGACTTTGAAGCTGGTAGCTGTTACCGCTATTGCCTTGAATGGTATCGTAAAAGTCTTCAAAATTTATGCCATTTTCAGCAGCTGTTTTCCACTGCCCTCCCCAGGTTCTCAGCCACATTTGAGAAGCAGTCAAATTATGAAAAGGGTCGTTGGGGTCAATTTCTCCCTGGGTTCTATAGGTATCCCTCCATTGCTCTGCCGAGGCAATATTTTCAAAAGGATCCAGAGGGTCAAATGTCAATGTTTGAGCCAAATTCTCGCCAGTGAACAAGAGAGTGGCAGCAATAAAACTGGTTTTTATAGAGCTTGGTAAACTAACTTTAATCATAGTATTTCTCTAAAATTATTTAAGAAAAGGCGTTTATAAATAAGTGTGAAACCAAGTCAATTGTCAGTAGGAACTGACAAAAAATGTCCCAGCTATCTTACCTTTTTCGCTACCCAAGAGGTATCCCTTCATACTGCTTTCTCATTTTTTCCTTTGTATTTTTTTATCACTTTTTTATTTGCCGGGAAAAGGGACCCCCAGCCACACTGAGCTAGTAAACTTCAGATCAAGTTAATCCAAATATTCAGACTTATGAATAATGGTCTAGTATCATAAACTCAGATAAAATCCAAGGCATCATCGGAGGTATTTTTGAAAATAAAATCGTGTTTATCCCTACTTAGCGTAATGCTGCTAATGCTATTTGCCATCATGCAAAATTCCTTCGCACAATTGCTTGTATCGTCCAATGATAATAAAGCTGAACTTATTGATGGCGTAAACACACTAGTCCGCAATCCTCCACCGGATACTGTGAGCATTGTTGATCTTGGGGCAAATCCCCCTCGACTGATTGCCGAACTCAATGCCCCTGGAGGCTGGTCTGCACCTCCACAAAGTGTTGCGGTAGCACCTGATGAATCTATTGCCCTCATTGTCTCTTCGACGCGCCTTGATCCAAACGATCCCACCAAGACAATTTTCAATGATGTAGTCAGTGTAGTGGATCTGGAATCTATACCAATACAGGTCATTGATACTGTCCGTGCAGGAGAGAGAGCTTCCGGGGTGTCGATCAATCCAACCGGAACTATGGCTCTGGTTGCAAACCGGGCTGCCGGGACTGTGACTGTGTTCAGTATTATAGATAAAGTAGTTACTCGGGTTGGGGATGTGCAAGTTTGCGACACTTGCCAGCCAAGCCTGCCCGTCTTTACTCCCGATGGCTCTCGAGCCTTGGTTACACGAAATGCAGATCACAGTGTTTCCATGCTGGAAATAGAAGGAGAAGAAGTCACTTATAGTGGTTTAGATATTTCATCCAATCTAGGACCTTATTCTATCGATATCACACCTGATGGCCAATATGCCATAGCAGCCAATTATAGGTAATGGCCCGACTGGAGGTGTTGATACAGTCAGCGTGATTGATTTACACCTTTCACCTCCGCGCATGGTGAATGCGGTAACTGTTGGGATTATTCCTGAGGGCCTAGCTCTATCACCTGATGGTAACTATCTTGCAGTCCCCATTATGAATGGTTCTAACTTACCACCTAATACACCTTGGTTTCATGATTTCGGTATTCTTAAAATTTACCAAAGGTCCGGGATGAATTTGAGTTTGGTGGCAGAAACAGAAATTGGTCACTGGTGTCAGGGCGTCGTTTGGAATAATGACGCGACAAAACTAGCTGTTCAATGTTCAGTCGAACATGAGCTTACTTTGTTCGATTTTGATGGCAGCAATCTCGTACAGAGTGGGTCAATTCCGGTAAGTGGAGGACCGACAGGTATTCGAACTGCACAGGGCGCAAGGTAATCATCACACTGATAAGAGAACTTGAGAACCTCAAGATATACAGAGGCCTCATTATTCAAATTATGCCTTTAGCTTTAAAGAGATTTTAAGCTTCTTGCCGACGAGCCAGAATCTCATCAGTAGCTAGCCTCTCATCCCTGTAAGGATCATTCACTACTCGAGTATTATTGCTGAACACCATGGTGGGTCTTTCATTCAGGTTGAAAGCGGGCCATTCAGGTATGCTGGCATTACTCGGGTTGCCAGTGCGGGCAAAAGCTGCCCAGGATTCAGCCATCTTCCAAGCTAATTCATACTGCTCTCTGCCACGACCATTCATAAAGACCGTATTATCAATATTGTCAAAGAAGAAAGGGACTTCCATACAGTGCATGGAACGCAACTTTCCGTAAAGTACCGGAGAGTTCCATTGAAAATAGTACATAAAAACAGGAGCTGTATTTTGTTCGACTTTACGTTCAGCAATAATATAGGGAGCAATACGTGTCGGGCGAATGTCCGCTTGCATATAAAGAGAAAGATCTCCATAAGAAGCATCAGGTCTATTACTTTGATACAAGCTGATCAAACCACGCGCTTCCTGTTCAGAAATCCTATGGCTTTGTACGATTTCTGAAACCAGTTCATTTAAATTTCCCGGCTCGGAATTCCAGAAATCATCATTAGGATTGCCATAAGGCACGCCTTCAGTCTCATTGGAACCACAAAATATAGGAACCTCTGTCGCCAGTGGCGAAGCCTCCGGTGAGAAGGGATGCAGAGTCAACACTCGGTCATCAACCACCGGAACATAACGCAATCCCAAGTCTCCATTATCCGGAGTTACTGGTCCCGGTTGTCTTCCTAGCGATCGAATAATGACTTCGAAAGGCATTTCCTGCAGGGCGTCCAGATTATTTATGTTCAACCCGAGGCGAGCCAGCAGCAAGTCTCTGTTATGAACAGCTTCTTCTACCTCAAGGGCTGATACCGCTGTTTCAATGATGGTCGCCATGATGATGGCTTTATGAAAAAGACCACGCGCTTCAGGCATGCCATGAAGGATGCTGGTCTTGCCCCCGCCACCAGATTGACCACCAATAGTAACGTTGTCCGGATCGCCCCCGAAGTTTTCGATATTTTTGTTTACCCATTGCAAGGCAAGCAGAATATCCTGCATGCCCATATTGGATGATTCCCGATAGCGTTCATCCGGAGCATCAGCGAGATACAAAAATCCCAGAGCATTCAGGCGGTGAGTAACTGTGACAACAACCATGTCATGGTAACGGGCCAGTTGTTCGCCATCAAAGAAGGGTGAGTTGCCAGAACCGGTTCTAAAGCCTCCACCGTGAAACCAGATCAGGACTGGTTTCTGGGCGTTAGAGTTAGTATCTGAGGTCCATACATTCAGTTTAAGATTGTCCTCTCCCATCGCACCAGTCCCAGTTAGGGCATCACCAATTTCAGGAATCATAGGTCGAAATGGCTGCGGTGATCGAGTACCAAAAACCGTCGTACTGCGAACACCTGTCCAGGGTCTTGCTTCCTGAGGCGGCATGAATCGGTTAGCCCCGCTGGTAGGCGCTCCATAAGGAATTCCGCGGAATACTTCAACAGAGTCATTCATATAACCTTGTACACGCCCTGAAGTCGTATTCACAATGCTGCTAGGTCCATTCCCCTGCGCACTTGATCTGGCCCACAAAAAAGGCGTAACAAGTCCAGTAGCTAATGAAAGTTGACTGGATTTACAAAATTTACGACGATCCATATTAATTGCTCAATTCTATTTATTATTGCGTTCCAAGGGTAGAAAGAATAAACATGGAAGGACATATCGTCCAGCATATATTTTATTAAATCTCTATTTAACTTATTGGAGCAATAAAAGTTTTTTTGTAAATAACTCTTTTTTTAATTGAATAATGGAAATAAAAAAGTAAAAACTTATTTTTAGTAAAATCCCTCCCGATTTAAAAATAAATTAATATATTTTTTGTGCCAATAATCATATGCTATCTTGCTTGGAGGAATTAATGAAACCACTAAAAATTAATTACAAAAACTCATGGCTTTGCCACTAAAATTACTCAAGCGGGGCGCTCGCACAGAAATTTATAATTACCTATAAACAAGTACCATCTGGAATTATTGGGAGCCATTTCGCTTCCACCACCACTAATTGATTTATGTGAGACTATTGATGCAACAAGATCTAATGAAGAATAAAAAATTTCTGACATTGTCACTGATTACTGTTGTGACTTTAATGTTATCGAGCTGTGGTGCAAATACTGACCCAAGACAAAGCTCTGAACCTTCTGTTGTCTTGCAGGGCTCTTCACCATTGGCGCCAACAATTGCTGATGCTGATAATAGACCCGGTGACTGGCTTGCTCATGGTCGAACCTGGTCTGAGCAACGTTTTAGCCCCTTAGAAACGATCAATACGGATTCAGTCGAGAATTTATCGCTGGCCTGGTATGTCGACTTACCGGGAAGTCGTGGCCAGGAAGCTTCGCCAATCATTGTTGATGGCATCATGTATACCACAACTGCCTGGAGCATCGTTCATGCACTTGATGCTGGCACTGGTGAGATACTCTGGACTTTTGATCCTGAAGTAGATCGTTCTCATGCCGTCAATGGCTGTTGCGATGCTGTTAATCGTGGCGTTGCCTGGTGGGAAGACAGAGTAGTTGTCGGCACGCTTGACGGTCGATTGATTGCACTAGATGCAGAGACTGGAGACGAACTTTGGTCGGTACTTACCATAGACCTGTCTCAACCTTATACCATTACCGGTGCGCCGCGTGTGGCAGAAGGTTTGGTTTTTATTGGTAATGGAGGTGCTGAATTCGGAGTAAGGGGATATGTCACCGCTTATGATATTGAAACTGGAGATCAGCGCTGGCGTTTCTATACAGTTCCCGGTAATCCGGCCGATGGCTTCGAATCAGACACGATGGCATTAGCCGCTGAAACCTGGCAAGGCGAATGGTGGCTTTTGGGTGGCGGCGGAACCGCTTGGGATTCTATGGCCTATGACCCTGACCTTGGACTTTTATATATTGGCACCGGTAACTCTTCGCCCTGGAACCCTCTGATAAGAAGTGAAGGTGTGGGCGACAACTTATTCGTCTCATCCATTGTGGCATTAGACGCCGATACCGGTGATTACGTTTGGCATTACCAAACAACACCAGGGGATGCCTGGGACTATACCGCTACTCAGCATATGATCCTGGCTGATTTGGAAATTGATGGCGCTTTGCGTCAAGTCATTATGCAAGCGCCTAAAAACGGATTCTTTTACGTCATCGACAGAGTAACAGGCGAGTTTATATCTGGTGAGAATTTCGTACCTATCACTTGGGCTGATGGTATTGACCCTGAAACAGGTCGACCCAATATTCTCGATTCAGCCAAGTATTGGGAAACCGGTGAAGTATCTCTTCAATCTCCCAGCTTTCTTGGCGGCCACAACTGGCACCCGATGTCTTACAATCCTGAAACCGGCCTCGTCTATTTGCCCGCACAGGAAATCAGCTTTCCTTATATGGCAGACAATGCATTTGAAGCAAAAGCCCTGGCTGCAAACTTAGGTGTTGATACCAAAGTCGCCCGCCTGCCAGATGACCCTGATGTTATTACCGGCGTAAAAGCGGCAACTCTTGGCCACTTAGCCGCGTGGGATCCGGTCGCTCAGGAAGAACGCTGGCGCGTACAATATCCTGGCCCTTGGAATGGTGGCGTTTTATCTACAGCAGGCGATCTGGTTTTTCAGGGAACTGCTGCTGGCTTTCTTAAGGCCTATGCCGCCAACGATGGCGCCACAATATGGGAATACCCAACGCAAACCGCTATTGTTGCTCCGCCAGTAACTTATGAAGTTGATGGTGAACAGTACATCACTGTTATGGCTGGCTGGGGTGGCATATTGCCAATTATTTTGGGGCCCCTTTCCACCAACTCAGGCCCTACATTGGCAAATAGCAGAATACTGACATTTAAATTAGGCGGTGAAGCATCGCTTCCAGATTACGAACTGATAACCCCGGCTATTCCTGACCTTTCAGGTATTACAATCGATACTGATTTAGCTGAGCAAGGCTTTGAAGTCTATGACCGTTATTGCGGGGCTTGCCATGGTGCCGGTGCGGTTGGTAGTGGCGTCATTCAAGACTTACGCTACAGCTCCTTTCCTGCGAGTTCAGAAGCCTGGGCTTCTGTGGTACTAGGTGGCGTTTTTGCTGAACAAGGAATGGTTAGTTTTGCAGCTGAATTGGATGCGGCTGATGTAGAAGCAGTTCGACACTACATCCTAACAAGGCAAGAATTTGCCGCAAGTCAGGAATAAATATCTAACAGGAATATTCAGCTAAAGCCTGAGCTCAAGTAAGCAAAGCTAGCTAAGTTTTCGCATATAAAAAGAGCCGGGCTCATGCGCAGGCGTTAAGAAAGGCGTGACCCTTTTTAGCTCATCAAAATGATTATGGCTAAGATAATTTAGGGCGCCAAGAATTTCCCAACTATCATTATGACTAAGAAAAGCCTCTAATAAATATTGCTCATTCCAGAAAGTTACTTTGTCTTTTAACCAGGCTTGTGAATAATTTTTTGGTAGGAAAATATCATGTACATGAACAATTACACCTTTATTAAGTGAAGGCAATAATTCTAGATACTCAAACAAAACATCTCCCTGGGGCCGAATAACGTGAGATGAATCGATAAATAAAATATCGTTTTCTTCAAGCTGTGAAAAGAACTCAAGCTCTACTTCTTCAACTTTTTTTCTAAGTACTGACACATTAGTTTTTTCAAGCCAGGGCATTTCATAAGGCTCGATACAAGTATGCTCACAACTGTAATCTGGCATCTCTTCTTGATTTTTTTCTATTGCCATTATCGCCATTAATGTTGAGTTACCACTACCCACCTCAATGATTTTCTTAGGTTTAATGTTGCGTATAATTTGATACCAATACTCTGCATCACCCGCGCCAAACGATCCATTGTTCAAATAAAACTCTAGGTCATGTTTTTTTTCTAAGGAAATATTTTCCAACTCATTACTGTGATCATACTCTTTCAAATTAGCTAGCTGCATATCTACATTTAAATTAACACCAGGAAGATTTCTGTCTAAAGAAAAATCTTTATGCGGCTCACGAAAATCAAATTGCGGCTCATAATAATGATTACGTATAGGAAAAACACCCACTTGAAACAAAGCTCTTTTAATATTAGGTAATCGATGCACGCCTTTCTTCCGCACAGCTTTTAAAAGCCAAGCCGAAAAATACACAAAGGGCAAAAGCACGATGTCTAATGTTTTATAAAGAGCTTTTTTCATATGAAATCAGTCAGTATTCTGAAATTTAGCTTATGTAATTTATGTTATAACTTCGGCGTTTCATACATATTTATAAATTCCCAAGCTGCCGCTTCAGAGCCAGTTTCAGTACTTATTTCAATTAATGCGGGTTTATTATCATCTATCGCTTTGGCCAGTACAGGTTTGAGTTCAGCTGGCGTAGATACTCTGTATCCAGCAACACCGAAACTTTCAGCCAGCTTCATAAAATCAGGATTCTTTAAGTCAGCTCCGATTAATCTACCACCAAAACCCATTTGTTGGTCTCGGCGGACATTACCAAAGGCATTGTTATTGAAAACTAAAGTCACCAAGCCTATATCGTACTGAGCTGCAGTAGCTAATTCTTGCATGCCAAACATAAAGCCACCATCACCATTGACAGAAACCACAGCCCGATCAGGGTTAGCAGCTTTTACGCCTAATGCTGTTGGAAAACCAAAACCCAATGTGCCTTGAAAGCCTTCGGAAATATAAGTTCTAGGTTCATAAATCGGCATACCACCAGCCCAGGTAGCAAATCCCATCTGAGATAACTCTGGCACAAAAAATCCATTGCGTGGCAATACTTCCCTGATGGTATTCAAATAATCCATCTGCGGTTGTACTTTGTGAATAAGTTTCCAGGCTTTAGTTTTTATCTCAGCAATCTCATCGCTGCGAGAATGATTTGGCTTAAGCTGTGATTCAAGTTCAGAAATCAAAGCACTGCAAGCATCCGCAGCATCCGCCAGTAAACCCAAATCTGGGACAAAGCGATCAAGTTCTGCCTGATCAATTTCAATTCGAATCAGGGTACGATCATCTGTCGGTTTTTGATGGTAATCAGAGCCTGCCACCCAGCGCATATAAGGCATTTCAAGCCTTGAGCCAACGCCAATTAATAAATCACAATCATCCCACAAGACACGAGCCGCAACAGGAGGAACATAGAGCGCATGATCTTCGGCCACAACTCCACGACCACTTCTGAAAGCTGTTACTGGGCAATTTAAGAGCTCAGCTAAAGCAAGCACTTCTGCGCTAGCATCTTGAGCACCGGCGCCACACATAATCATGGGTTTTTTGGCACTACTGATAGCTTTAGCTGCAGCTTTAATCTGGTCTAAATCTAGTTCAGGCTTAATTCCATGTTTACTGCCAGCTCCAATTTCAACGTCCCAGCTATCCGCCATAGTATCCCAGCACATCTCTACTGAAACTGGACCGGGTCGCCCGCTTGTCATTGTTTCAAAAGCAGCATTCATAATCGCTGTGGAATCTTCAGCCTTGTCTATACGAACAGCATCTTTAATGAGACTGTTAAGCGTACCTGCCTGATCCGCTAATTCGTGTAAATGCCCTCTGCCAACACCCAAATAACTTGAAGGGACTTGACCAACTAGGCAAAGCACTTCTGAGCAATTCCCCATTGCTGTACAAAGTGCTGATGAAGCATTCAAGACCCCTGGCCCTGGCACAACAGCCATGGCTGCTGGCTGACCAGTTGATTTAGCCGCTCCCATGGCCATATAACCAGCTGTCTGTTCATGTCTTGGAACAATGACATCGAAGCCTTGTCTTGCGAAAGCATCAAATAAGGGATAAATCTGTGCGCCCGGAATACCAAAAATTTGCTTAATACCATTAGCCTTTGCGGCCAACGCCATGGCTTCGCCACCTGTCATATTCTTTTTCATTTATTTAAAACCTTAAAATTCCTGAGTTACCTGATCCAGATGGGATGATACCTACAATTACATGGAAGTTAAGCTGAAAATTAAATTTAAATAATTAAATGGTTTGTAAATAAGCTGATAAGTGATAAATTCAGTGATACAAATTGTATTTAAAGTCATTAATACCGTTAATATAGTTAATATAGTTAATATAGTAGAGGTGTAAAATGAACGTAAGATTCAACTTACTTAGCTTACTCAGAAAAACCCTTGTAATTTCATTGTTGACCCTGATTACTCAATCCTTAGCATTTGCTGAACCACTGCTGATTCCTGGCTTTTTAGGCATAGAAAGCTCACATGTCGAGCTGCCAGCTGCCGGATCTGATTCAACAAGCGCTTATTTTACCTTAACAAATTTACACTATGAGCCCATTCTGATATTGAGTGCCAGTAGTGAATTTTTTGATAACGCCACCTTGGTAGACAGTAATAATGAGACCCTAGAATATATTGAATTACTTCCCGGTGAGCGTTTAGATATGCAAACTACCGGCATGCATTTTCAACTAAATAACATAGAAGGTTCTCTTGCTGCTGGCGATATTCAGGAAATCACCCTGCTAGTGCGCCGCGGTAGAGAAGCCATGGAATATGTTGAAGAATTTTTTGACAATTCTATTCGTGAGACTTTCGGAGGGGGAATTCCCAACGAAAAAGAATATGTAACGCATATTTCCGTTAGGAATTAGTTTCCAGCACTAGACCAACTAGTGCTCGACCAGCATGAGTATATTAATCAGGGCATGAGCGTGCTCAGCAGCCTCAATGCCCAGATTAGTTAAATAACCACCGTCAACCTGAGTAATTATGCCCTTTTCAAACAAGCGCGCGGCTGCTTCAATTTTATCAGCCCCGGCATCATGGTGAATCTTGATCCCCTCCTGAATACTATCCAGGTTAAACAGACTTAATAACTTCAACTCTTCAACAAACTCTGGTCTTATCGCCACAACATTGTCCTCAATTAAAATGCCTTTTTTTTAACATTTAAAAAACTGCTTTACCTGAACTAATCTGCCAAAGGATCAGGCCTGATTTAAAAATGTACAACCAACGGCTTACTGCCTACCCCATCTTCTTTTAACCATGGAGTTCTCTCTTTGATTAGTTTACGTGGAGTATCATCAACTGACAATCCTGATGATTTCCAAATTCAGGCTTACAATAAAAACCTACTTTAGGTTTATAAACACCGCAAATAAGCATCTGTTAAATACACAGTAGATCGTTAGTACTGTTAAATCAGTCCTGATAAAATCATATATAATTATTTACTCGTCTCTTTATTCTTCATAGCTTTGTTGAAGCCGACTCCTTCAAGGTTATGATATAAATTTTTATTAAATGCGATTTGAACTTTATGCCGAATAATAAAAACGCTATTAACAGCTCTAACATCAGCCCTATGTTTAGACGTTTAAACCAGGAAATCCAGGGCGAGGTTCTCCACGACACTTCTTCCAGAGGACGCTACAGTACAGACGCTTCTATATATCAATTGATGCCAATTGGTGTGGTTATACCTGACTCAGAGCAAGACGTTGAAATCGCAGTACAAATAGCGGCTGAAGAAGGTGTGCCCGTCTTACCTCGAGGGGCTGGCACTTCACAAAATGGTCAGGCTATTGGGGAAGCACTATTAATTGACACTACGCGCAGCCTGAATAAATTGGTTGATTTCAACAAGGAACAAGCGACCGTTTGTGTCCAACCAGGCATGGTGCTAGATGAACTCAATCGCCAACTAAAAGCAGAAGGCCTTTGGTATCCCGTCGATGTGTCTACTGCTAACCGGGCCACAATAGGTGGAATGACCGGCAATAATAGCTGTGGTGCACGATCAATACGCTACGGCAATATGGTACACAATGTCCGCTCTATAGAAGCATTGTTAGCCGATGGTAGCCGAGCTCATTTCAAAAAAATTAATGGTGAAGCTCTTTCAAATACAAAGCATCAGGAATTAATTAATCACCTCATTGCACTAGGGCAGAGAGAAGCTAATGAAATTGCAGAACGTTTCCCCGATTTATTGAGACGAGTTGGCGGCTACAATATTGATGAGTTGGTCAAAAAAGATCCAAATCTTGCGAGTTTATTAGTTGGCTCTGAAGGCACCTTGGGCTTCTTCCAGCGTATCCATTTAAACCTACAACCTATTCCAAAGAATAAAGTGCTGGGCGTTTGTCACTTCCCAACCTTTTATGAGGCCATGGAAAGCACCCAACATATTGTGAAGCTTGACCCTTCTGCAGTAGAACTTGTTGATCGCACCATGATTGATCTGGCTCGAGATATTCCAATATATGCGCCTATAGTTAATCGTTTTGTGCAAGGCGAACCGCAAGCAATTCTACTAGTCGAATTTGCTGGCGAAAATAAAGAAGATCAGATCAAAGGTCTGCATGATCTTGTCGAGTTAATGGGTGATTTAGGTTTCCCTGATGCTGTCGTCGAAGCTACAGACACAAAATTTCAAAATGATATATGGGAGGTGCGTAAATCAGGCCTCAATATCATGATGTCAATGAAAGGCGATGGTAAGCCAATTTCATTTATTGAAGATTGCGCAGTACGTCTGGAAGATCTCGCAGAGTACACGCGACGACTGACAGATATTTTTCACAAACACGGAACAACCGGCACTTTTTACGCGCATGCATCGGTTGGCACCTTGCATGTAAGACCCGTTTTAAATATGAAAGAAGCGAGCGGCGCCACTAAAATGCGAGACATCGTTGAAGAAACGATGGCTATGGTACGCGAATATAAGGGCTCACATTCTGGCGAACATGGTGACGGCATTTCACGCTCAGAATTTCATGAGCCAATGTTTGGGCGTCGCATGGTTGATAATTTTGAGGAAGTAAAAAATTACTTTGATCCGACGGGTTTATTTAATCCAGGGAAAATTGTAAATCCGCATAAAATGGATGATCGCACCATTATGCGATTCGCTCCTGGCTATGCCCCTATAGATATAAAACCCAGACTGGATTGGTCTGAATGGGACGGTTTCAGTCGTGCCATTGAGATGTGCAATAACAATGGCGCTTGTCGAAAATCTAATGTTGGTGTCATGTGTCCATCTTATCGGGTAAGCAAAAATGAACAGCATCTAACACGAGGCCGAGCTAACACTTTACGACTCGCTATTACTGGTCAGCTTGGAGCGGATGCCTTCACTTCAGATGCAATGTACCAAACCATGGATCTTTGCGTGGGCTGTAAAGGCTGTAAACGCGAATGCCCTACCGGTGTTGATATGGCTAAAATGAAAACAGAGTTTCTTTATCATTACCATCAGAAAAATGGATTAACCCTAAGAGATCGAGTATTTGCTTACTTGCCTCGCTATGCTCCAAAGTTAAAATATTTAAGCTTCCTACTAAACCTGCGTGACCAAGTTCCAGGTTTTGCAAAAATCTCCGAATGGCTATTAGGCGTAAGCAGTAAACGTAAATTACCTAAATGGCGCACCGATCATTTTAAACAAGGCGCTCAAGAATTGACTGGTACTGACGACAAGCCTGAAGTTATTCTGCTGGTGGATACCTTTAACAGCTGCTTTGAAGCTGAAAACGCTAATGCCGCATTAGAAGTTCTTAATGCTGCTGGCTACAAAGTCACTTGCCCAAGCCCGGTCGATAAAGGTCGTCCTTTATGCTGTGGTAGAACTTTCTTCAGCAATGGTTTATTGGATGAAGCCCGTATTGAAGCTAATCGAATGATCGAAACGCTTTTACCTTACGTAAAGCGAGGCGTTCCTGTGGTTGGCTTAGAGCCTTCCTGCTTACTGACTCTGAGAGATGAATACTTGTCCCTTATGCCTGGCGAAGACACTCGCATACTGTCAGAAAATGCTTATCTGTTTGAAGAATTTATTGCTAAAGAAAAGCTAGACGGCAAACTAAACCTTCAGTTGAATCCTATTG
>Ga0055584_100000527_pt1 | contig 36484 bp, 28 predicted proteins | sample OSDHelmetaG_FD_58716 | JGI IMG/M metagenome (GOLD analysis project Ga0055584, IMG submission 58716) | Pelagic marine sediment microbial communities from the LTER site Helgoland, North Sea, for post-phytoplankton bloom and carbon turnover... | ecosystem: Environmental > Aquatic > Marine >...
GGTGATTAAACACTATTATTTAAATTATGAACTGTCTTAAGTATCGTAAGTCTTCATCTCTGGTTCAATGATTGGGGCGTGGTTGGTCTTACAAAATCTAAAAAAAATCAAAGAATAGAAAATTCCGTATTTAAAATTGTGCTATCGGAGTGGAAGACCAATGTGATATGATATTTTATGAAAATATTGATTCTTCATATTAAAAGCTTACATGGCATATACTTCTTTTGGTAAATCATGATTTTAACCAAATTGCGAATCTCAAATAAACGAAAAGAAAAAATAGAAAACTATATAGACGCCTTCGTCTTTCCTATTCCACGAAAATATCTAAACGAATATAAGCAAGCAGCCAAATCCGTTGCAGTGATATGGAAAGAACACGGTGCACTTGCATACTACGAATATGTCGGAGATGATCTAAACCGAGAAGGTACTTCTTCTTTTCCTGAATTCATTGAAGCTCATGAGGATGATGCCATCATATTTGGTTGGGTATTATTCGAATCTCTTGAAACACGTGACCTTGCAAATGAGCGTGTAGCAATGGACCCTCGAATGGGAGATTTAATCGCTCCATTGACACATTCAAAAAGGATTATTTTTGATGCCAAACGAATGGCATATGGTGGATTCAAACCACTGATTCTATCCATATAGAAATGAGAAAGAATTAGAATTTATCACAAAAGTATTTTACAGATTTATACTCAATAGAAGATGGAGATGCAATGAAGAGAGGCCTTCAGCGATATACACATATTCCTCTTAAACAACTTCCTTATAAAGTTTGGAGAACGTATGAAGGAGGTGCTTTAATAGATAAATAGAATGAGACTTCTCCAGAAGCAGATGGAAGTGATCCTGCAGAGTAGATAATATACACCGTTACAGCAAGAGAATTAAAAGCAGACTTTTCATTAACAAAAATGGACAGGTCTACAAGGATAAAAATCATGACCAAAAGATGAAAAAAACAAAACGAATAATAACTCTAGGTATAACAGTGGTGTCCTTGGTATGCCTCGTGGTATTTCCCCCTTGGGATATGGTAAAGGCCTGGATATTACCTCTACCAGATACAATTCAGGAACAACTTGATCAAGCTCTAAGACATAAACTGGATGGGATTATTGTGTATATTGATCAACCCGGCAAGCCCAATGAATATCATGCTGCAGGATGGAAAGATAGAGAAAATGAAATGCCTGCAGATCCACAGGCATTATTTAAAATTGCAAGCATCAGCAAACTGTACATAGCTGCTGCAGCAGCAAAGTTAATCACTAGTCAAAGTTTGTCTTTGGATGAAAAACTTTCTAATCTCTTACCAGAACTGGATGACAGGATTGAGAATGCTGATGAGATTACCTTGAGAATGTTATTGCAACACCGTAGCGGAATTCCTGATTTTATAGATGACCCTGAGTACCCATGGGACAAATCACTTACTGATCTCAATGAGATACTTGGACTTGTTGTAGATGATCCTTCTGAATTTGAACCAGATAATCGTTACGACTATTCAAATACAAATTATCTTTTGATTGGTAATATCCTGGATAGAACATTGGGTTATGGTCATCAAGACTATATTAAAAATGAAATTTTGGATCCACTTGGGTTAACACATACATATGGATTACTGAGTGAAGTTGACTCTAATGACGTTGTCAGTGGATATGATACCCACTTCGAACAGGATGTAAAAATGCTTGACTTCATTTCTCCGGGAGGATCTATGATTGCTACTGCTGAAGATGTGGGAATATTTTTGAGGGCTTTAAATGATGGGTCCCTATTTAGTACAGATGAACAGACAGTCTATTCATTAATTTATAAATATGAACACACAGGGCTGTTACCTGGATATCAGAGTATCGCAAAATATCATAAAGACATTGATACAATAGTTATTCAATTTGTAAACTCCAGTGGAGGTAATTTTTGGACGATATCAGAAATAGTATACAATAGAATCATTAAAATCCTAAGAAAAGGAAACACCCAATGATCCATTATTCGAACCCACAGAGGTCAGAAAGCAAAAAGTAAGAAGTGTGAGACTAGGAAAAAAGTTAGTAGGAGTTATTGGATTATCATCTGTAGTTATATTGATTGCAGCTTTGATAACTTTTGGATTTTCAAATAATGAGTTTAGTTTTTTTGACGATTTCATAAGTAAAACAGGAGCACTTGGGCAACCAAATGCAATCTGGTTCAATCTAACTGCATTTGTTTTAGTTGGAATTCTATTGATGGTTTTTGGCTTTTGTTATGGCCGGTTGTTAAATTATCAATTCTATTGTCATTATTTGGACTAGGATTTTCTTTTACAGCAATATCCACAGACATGAATATTCCAAACTCACATTATTCTAAAGCACATATGGTATCGATATGCCTTGGATTGGCATTTTGGTTATTTGGACTATCAAGACTTGGCTCTAATCCAATGTTACAAAAAAAAATTAGACTGCGCGCAAATTTCACAGCAATAGCTCTTGTTTTATCAATGGCTGGCTTCGGCCTTGGTTTATGGTCAATGCCAATCACTCATAGATTAGTATTCGGTATTGTCATTGGTTGGACTACAGTTACATCAATAGAATTAATTTTCAATAAACAAGTGACTGCGAATTTGAATTCAACTTCATAATTATTCAAGACTACATTTGTTATTATGATCTTCCTGCTTAATCCATTCATTTACATCACTACAATATGGACTCTTCTCAAAGAAAAGAAAGTGCTTAAGACCGGACGGGCCTTGAATTCAAAGGAAAAAGAAATAAGTGAAATTTTGAAAATTAATGATTTGACCAAAATTAGAATTTTAGCAGTCTCAAAAATAACTCACCCTTTGAGCTGGGTTTTCAGTTTTCTTTCTCTTTTCACGAAGTCCATTCTATCGGCTCCCGTCGGACTCACTTTAGGGAATGCTATTCTTGTAGAAAAAAAACATGAACTGAATCTCCACCTGATAGCTCATGAATTAGTCCATGTAAAACAATACGAAGATCTTGGAGGTCACATTCCTTTTCTGAAAAAATATATTTATCAATGCCTAAAATATGGATATAAAAATAGTCCTTTGGAAATGGAGGCTGAAGAATTCTCTAATAATCTTTTTAACCAAGGCTTAGTTTAAAACCGAACACTCGATTTTCTAAGTACAAGATTTCATTCTATATCGATGTATTGATTCCTTACCCCAATTTCTTATTTACAATCTACCAACATTGAAGTAATGACTCCTAATCCTCAAGGACTTTCAATACCAACTTACCCATCTTTTCTCCAGAAAATAGTCTTTTAAAAGTATCATAGAAATTGTCAATTCCTTCATACACATCTTCCTTGCTTTTCAACTTGCCTTGAGCCATCCACATTCCCATTTCCATAGCTGCTTTACCGTAGTCCTGAGCATAATCCATAACCACCATTCCAGTCATGGATGCTCTGTTCACAAGTAGAGCCAAATAATTAGAAGGTCCTGTGACATTTTCTTTATTGTTGTATTGTGAGATTGCCCCGCATATTACAATTCTTGCCTTCATATTTATTCTTGCCAAGGCTGCATCTAAGATCTCTCCTCCTACATTGTCAAAATAAACATCTATCCCTTTTGGCAATTCTCTCTTTATTCCGGTATGGATATTTTCATTCTTGTAATCAATTACTCCATCAAAACCAAGCTCCTCCTTCATATACTTACACTTCTCTGGACCACCAGCTATTCCTACGACTTTGCATCCTTTAATTTTAGCAATCTGACCTACTACACTACCTACTGCTCCTGCTCCTCCTGAAACCAAAACGGTTTCTCCCTCTTTAATCTTTCCTACTTCTAATATTCCAAAATATGCAGTCATCCCTGGCATCCCCAAAGTACCTATATATGTGGGCATTGGTGCTAAACTAGCATCCACACTATAATAACCCTGACCATCGGTAAGGCTATACTGTTGTACTCCTCCCCAGCCACTTACAACATCACCTACTTTAAATTTTGGGTGTTTTGATTCAATTACTTCACCTATGGATCCTGCTCTCATCACCTCACCTATTTGTACCGGAGGAATATATGATCTTACATCATTCATCCACCCTCTCATGGCAGGGTCAAGAGAAATAAAATGATTCTTGATCAACATTTGCCCTTCTCCAACAGCTGGTAATTCACTTGATTCCAAAGTCCAAGTATTTTCATCTGGCATTCCTACTGGCCTCTTGGCTAATTTTACTTGCTTGTTCATGGTCATTATTTTTTATTTACACAAATGTGATTTGTTCTTTCGTTAAATGTGGTATTTCATTAAATGACAAAACATTAAAGCCTTGTTCTGAATAATGAAAATGAGATAACGAAGTATTCCTTATGGAGTCATTAAGATTTGCAATAGTCCGTCCATTTTCTAGCCCTAAAGCAATACCTATCACAGATCCAATAGTACCTCCAGAGGTATACACCGCAACATTTTCTCTACCTTGTACACTTTGAAAAATGGCATCTACAGCTGCTTTCACTCCCTTTTTCCATTGATCATATGGTTCTACATCAGGATGATCTACTACGATTTTTTCGTCCATCCAATCAGCCATAAACAGTCTAAAAATTCTCAAAGAATTTCGATGCTTCAAGGTTGGATCTAATTCCATTTCTCTTCTCCACCCCTCTACTTCTGGATAGATATCCTGAATTTCATTGTGCTTCACTCTGAGCGCTTCTGGTCCATTGTGTTCTTTTAGTCCATTCAAGAATACAGGCTCATTCCGATTATTCATCGGCAACTGCTCCATTGAATAGTTAAAAGTCTGTGCGTGTCTCTTCAGAGGGCCTACAAAGACCTGATCAAATCTGATTCCTTCTTTGTTGAAATACCTACCTAAAGACTTGCTCTGCTCTATTCCAAAATCTGATAGATTGTCATAATCATCAGACATATAAGAGGCTTGAGCATGCCTGATAAAAACCAATTTACTCATTTAAACCTGTGCTCTTTCCATTACTTGATTAACGGTATTTCTTCCTAACTGGAACATATGTACTTCATCTGGTCCATCTGCTAGTCTTAATGTTCTAGATCCTGCATAAGCCGCAGCAAGGAAAGTATCCTGACTTACTCCCATACCTCCATGTGCCTGTATCGCTCTGTCCAAAACTGCACATGCCATATTAGGTGCTATAATCTTAATCATAGCAATAAGGTCTTTGGCCTCCTTGTTGCCAGCAGTATCCATTTTATCTGCTGCAGATAATGTAAGAAGTCTTGCTTGCTCGATTTCACATCTTGATTTAGCAATATCTTGTCGTATACTGCTAAATTTAATTAATGGACGACCAAAAGCTTCTCGTTCAGATACTCTTCTACACATTAATTCTAAAGCTCTTTCAGCTACTCCTACAAGTCTCATGCAATGATGTATTCTTCCAGGTCCCAATCTTCCCTGGGCAATCTCAAATCCTCTTCCTTCACCTAATATTAGATTCTCAGCAGGTACTCTTACATTATTCAATCTTACCTCAGCATGCCCCTCAGGGCTATCATCATAACCAAACACATTCATGTGTCTCACTATTTCTACTCCAGGAGTATCAGTAGGTACAAGAATTTGACTTTGCTGCATATGCTTAGGTGCATCAGGAGCTGTCTTTCCCATTACAATGGCAATCTTACAATGCTCACTCATCATTCCAGATGACCACCATTTTCTTCCGTTCAAAATATAATGATCGCCATCCTTTCTTATTGATGTCTGAATATTAGTAGCATCAGAAGAGGCCACATCAGGTTCTGTCATTAAAAATGCCGACCTGATTTTTCCAGCCATAAGAGGCTTCAACCATTTTTCCTGTTGTTCTGGTGAACCGTATTTAGCCAGAACTTCCATATTCCCTGTATCAGGAGCACTACAATTAAATACTTCTGAAGCAAATCTTAGCTTTCCCATTTCTTTTGCCAATGGTGCATATTCTAGATTACTAAGCCCAGGACTCAAGTCACCATAATCATTTGGCAAGAACAGATTCCACAAACCCTCCGATCTAGCCTTCTCTTTTAAAGCTTCAAACCCTGGCCACTGTGTCCATAAAGTGTCTCGGTTCTTGTAGTAGTTAATAATTTCATTCTCTAATGGATAAAGATGAGTATCCATAAAGTCCTTTACTTTCTTTATGTTCTCCTTAGTCTTATCACTGTATTCGAAATTCATCTGGAAGATTTTATTGGTTTCAAATATATGCCGAGATCAATAACATGTGCCTATCTCACTGAAATGTTATCTAAGTTTAAGTTTCAGGTGAGAATAAACATGCAATGACATTAGAACATTGGACTTTTAAAAAATAAAATTGGAATTTAAATGAATGACTTGTTACTTTTGCGCTATGGATGATCAAGAAGATAAAGTAATCTCTTTTGAGCTTTTTGGTTTAACTTTTCCAGTAAAAGTGGCCTTGTTTTTTCGGTTAGTTCCTATTATTTGGATATCAGAACTCATCCTCCTTTTTGCCTCAATCTTTTTCTTTGATTATCAAATGACTAATGCTGATATGCCCGGAGGCCTTATCAGTGGTATTCTTCTTGCTTACCTTATTCACCTACTTATAGATTAGGTCTTCATCTATTTTGCTATTTTGCCAGCATGAGATATGCCGTGCCATTCAAAAAGAATACATTCTTCATTCTAGGGCTCATATTGTTAGTTTCCTGTTCTGATCAAAATAAGGAAGTCAGCAAAAACCCCACTGTAGAAAAAGAAGATTCTCCTCAAAATATTGAAAGGAATCTAGATAAAATTGCCTACTATGGTGATTTACATATCCATACTAGCTGGTCATTTGATGCCTTTATTTATAACAACAGAACTTCTCCGGATGATGCATATCGATTTGGTAAAGGTGAAGCTATAGATTTTTCAGCAGGAGGTCAGATTCAAAATCAATACCCATTGGATTTTATGGCCGTCACTGACCATGCCGAGTATATGGGAATTATGAAGCAAATGATCGATCCTAAGCATGATCTATTCAAACTTCCTCTTGCACAAAAAATTAGAGATCCAGACCGATCAGTTTCATTCGCAGCATTTTCCTTAATTGGCCAATCATTATCTCGTAATAGTCCAATTCAAGTTTTGATGGACGTTGATATTAGAAGAAGTACTTGGGAAAGAATTAGAGAAACAGCCGACAAACATTATGAACCAGGGAAGTTCACTACTTTTCCAGCTTACGAGTTTACTTCTTCCCCTGGCGATTCTGTGGTTATGGATGGATATGCAGCTCTTTTCGCAAGAAACCTTCATAGAAATGTAATCTATAAAGGTGATGAAGTTTCAGACATTCCTTTCAGTTCTCTCGACTCTCAAAATCCTGAAGATTTATGGGACTGGATGGATAAAGAAAGGGCAAAAGGAATAACTCTAATGGCCATTCCACATAATGGTAATATGAGTGGTGGAAAGATGTATCAAAAAACCCAATATAATGGATCCCCCATGACTTTGGAATACATTAATCAAAGAATGAGGAATGAACCTATCCAGGAAGTTGTCCAGGTGAAAGGATCAAGTATGCAACATCCTGTTTTAGATGCGAATGATGAATTTGCAGATTTCGAATTGTTTGAATATACATTCAGCCTCGATCGTATGGTTCCTAGTGTACCAGAGGGCAGTTATGTAGGTGAAGCTTTAAGAAATGGGTTAGAAATTAATGAGAGATTAGGTGAAAATCCTTATCAATTTGGCTTTATCGGTAGTTCAGATGGTCACAATTCTGCAAGTTCTGTTGAAGAAGACAACTACTTTGGGAAATTTGGGGCAAGAGATGGAACACCTGAGTCTCGATTAGAGGAAAATGGTGCTTTTCTAAGAAGTAAAGAAATGAGTGCTGCAGGATTAGCAGGTGTATGGGCAGAAAGTAATACGAGAGAGGACATTTATGGTGCCATGGAATCTAAAGAAACCTTTGCTACTTCTGGATCCAGAATACAAGTAAGACTTTTTGGTGGTGTGAGATCTGATTTTGATATGGATGATGAGAATTGGGTGAGTAGTGCATATGAGCATGGAAGTCCTATGGGAAGTGACATAGAAGAACAATCTATGACACCAAATTTTGCAATTTGGGCAATCAAAGATCCTAATGGTGCAAATCTAGATCGAATACAGGTGATCAAAGCATGGATCAATGATGAAGGTTTTGCTCAAGAAGAAATCATAGATGTCGTCTGGTCAGGAGATCGTGATATAGTTAATGGCAAGTTAGAAAGTGTGGGAAACACCGTGAACACTGAAAATGCTACCTACACCAATACTATTGGTTCTGTTGAATTAAAAACTATATGGACTGATCCAGATTTTGACCCATCAAAAGCTTCTTTGTATTATTTACGAGTCTTAGAAATCCCTACACCTAGATGGTCCACTTATGATGCCGCAACACTTAAAATAAAACCGTTGGAAAGTTTGAAAGCAACAATTCAGGAAAGAGCCTGGTCATCCCCTATCTGGATTAACACCAAAAAATAAATGTCTGAAATAAAACGTGCTAAGGATTTACTTAAAGAGCCATTATTACATTTCATTCTTTTCGGAGCATTGATATTCGTCTATTACTCATTAACTAATAGTGCAGCTGATTCGGAAGACTCTTATGATATCCATTTCGATAAAAGTGATATTCATAGAATGAAATCTGCATATCAGCTCAGCTGGTCAAGTCTTCCAGACAGTCTGACTCTTAGTAGGTTAATTGATGAAGAAGTAAAAGCTGAAATATTTTCACGCGAAGCGAAGCGACTTGACCTTCATCATAATGACGAGATTATAAAGAGAAGATTGGTGCAGAAATATGAATTTCTAGTAAGTGATGTTGCAGATGGAGCCCAAGCTTCTAACGAAGAATTACAAGAGTTTTATAAATCCAATCTAGACAAATACAAATCCGATCCAACCTATTCTTTTTACCACTTTTATTTTAAAGAATCACCAAACCAAAATGCAAAGCAGTCCTATCAAATGATATCTCTTAATGAAGGGAATGTAGAATCTATTCTGGACAAAATGAATCACCATGACCCTCTGCACGTCTCAACGAAACAGACTACTAAATCTGTGAATCAAATAGAAATATCTTTAGGAAAAGAATTTTCTCAAGAACTCCGTAATTATCATTCTCAAGGATGGATAGAAAACCCGATACAATCTGGTTTTGGCTACCATATAGTGTATGTAACTGACTTTCAAGAAAGCACAATTCCTACAATTGAGAAAGTCAAAAATAAGGTTACTAAAGATTGGAGAGAGAGTCAAGGAGTGAGTTTTAAAAATGAGCTTTATATGAGTCTGAAGCAAAAGTATAAAGTGAAAGTAGAGGTAGAATGAAATGGTGGACTAACTCAATTGTAAATAAGGTATTCTTTTTAGGAATAATCATATGCATATGTTCTTCACTTTCGGCACATGAAATACGACCTGCATTTCTAAGAATTAGTGAATCTTCAAATAATTCTTACCATCTTTTTTGGAAGGTTCCTATGACTCAAGGGAAGTATATCAACATTCTTCCTGAGTTTGAAATACAAGGTGAATGGACTCAAATAGATGAAAGAAGCACTGAGGAAGCATTAATAAGAGAATATTCATTTACGACTAATCGATCCATCAAAGGCTCATCAATCAAGATACAAAATTTAGAAAAAACACTTATTGATGTGCTGGTCCAAGTTGATTTTGATGATAAATCCACCTATTCCTTCATGGTACAGCCCACAAAACCTTTTGCATTTGTACCGGAAGATTCAGGACTATGGCAGACTATTTCTACTTATTTTCATTTAGGTGTTGAACATATATGGTTGGGCTATGACCATCTTCTTTTTGTTGTTGGCTTGTTTCTTTTGATTCCTGGGATCGGCCCGTTGATCAAAACCATTACATCATTTACTATAGCTCACAGTATAACATTGGCTTTGGCATCTTTAGGATTTATAAAAGTGAGTAGTGGGCCAGTAGAAGCAATAATAGCTTTAAGTATAGTATTATTAGCCTTAGAGGCCTATAATTATCAAAAAGGAAAAACTAGTCTTACCATTCAATATCCATGGATTGTAGCTTTCCTTTTTGGTTTGATTCATGGTTTAGGGTTTGCAGGTGCACTTTCAGAAATAGGGCTCCCTCAAAAATCTATTCCATCAGCGCTGCTGTTCTTTAATGTCGGAGTAGAAGCAGGTCAAATATTATTTGTGATTGCCTTATGGTCCTTGTTTGCTATTCTCAAGAAGTTTCTGCCATATGGACTTAAAGTCATGCGTATAGGATTGCCATATGTTTTGGGCTCCTTAGGCATGTTTTGGTTAATAGAAAGAGTAAGTGGTTTTTAATTCTGCTGAAGATAATTTTCTAATCAGCATATCTTTCAGGACTACTATAGTAATCATCTGGCTTGTCTATATCGCCTAAAAAAGGAGCTTTTAATTGACTTAGATAACCTTCTGGATACTCAGGGTTAAGAAGACTAATTTCTTTCACTAATTTCTTTTTTGGCCAATAGAATGTACAAAATATTAAGTCCCAAACAATTAAATTATTCCCATAATTTGAATTAGACTCTCCTACCTTTTTAGAATGGTGCCATCGATGAAGCTCTGTAAGGCTAAATATATAATTGAGCCATCCCATTTTAATATAAATATTGCTATGCTGAAAAAGGCCATGGATGGAATTGAATATGGCATAAAGTAACAAACATTCAGCATTAGCTCCAAGAATGATAAATGGCACAGTTTCAGGGATAAGAAAAATAATTTTTTCGATAGGATGAAAACGAGCTGCATTTAAAAAATACAATCTTTTGGGGCTATGATGAATAGCATGTAACCTCCAGAGCCATGGTACTTCATGTGCCCATCTGTGTAACCAATACCTCCCAAATTCAGCAATTAGCAAGGCCAAAAACAATTGTAAAAACAAATTAATTTCATGAGGCCAAATGTCACTTCCATATCGGGATGCCAGATAACTAGTAAGACCAGCAAAAACGAAAATCCAAAAAGGCTGCATGATCCGCCCAATCAAAATCTGAGTGATAAATAAATGAATAGTATCATTACCTACATCATTGTGGGATTTATTCCACTCACTCTTGTAAGGCATCAGTCTTTCTAATATTCCTATTATAACTAGAGCAGCTAAAACGATAGGTGAACCTAAAGCTATGATATTTTCAGATTCAGAAGAGCGACTGAGAAAAAATCCGACACCTAGGCCCAATCCCATGACAACTGGGAAAACTAATCGAGCCGCAAATTCTTTTAAAAAATTAGTCTTCAGTGTTTTCAATAATTATCTTTTTGTCATTGCCATATAACTTAAAAGTGTAAATAAATTCAGAATAAAATCGATTATTTGCTAATCAAAAGTTTTGAGTTCATCAAATCCATTCTTTGACATCATTTGATTAATTGAAACAAGATGACTTTGTTTTAATGCTTTCAACTCGGCCAAATGGTTATCTAAATCCAAAGACAATTCCTTGAAAACTTTATATGCACCATCTGTAGGTTTGGCATCACCATTTTCCATACTTCTTCTTAAAGAGGCAAATCGATTATTCAGTTTTATTGGAAAATTCAAAGGGTCTTGATTGCTTTGATTTTTTACTTGATAAAGCTCTTCTTCAATAGCTGTAATCCCCTCAACAAATGGAGACGCACTTTTGATAATCTCTTCATTCTTTGTAGCATTAATTGCCGATCTCATTTTTCTAATTTGAATGACAGCTTCATTAGTGGTGCTGGTCTTATCTCTAATCTTTGATGCCAGCTCAAATTGTTCATTTAAATCTTCTTTGGTGATGCCTTTAAGGTTAGGGTTCATCACAACATTTAATGATTTAGTAATCACTTCATCTCCCACGGACACTCTTACTTGATATTCACCTAGTGGTGCTTTTGGGCCTCGTGTAGGTCTTGCACTCCAAATGATCATTCCATCAAAAGAAGTCGCACCTTTATATCTCAGATCCCATTTAAATTCATTTACTCCTTTTGCTGTTGTGGGCTTTGAAGACCCTCCCCTTCTCCACCATGGAATATTTGGGTCAACAATATTTTTTTCATCAGTCCCCACGAACCTGCTCACTAATTTTCCATTGATATCTAATACCTCGACAACTACAGAGTCAACCTTATTCTTTAGATAATATTGGACTTTCGCATCGTACACCCCTCTTATAGCGTCAGAAGGCTGATAAACCACTAATTCTTTATTAAAATCTTCCTTATCCATTTGCCGCAGAGGACCGATGTCATCTAAAATCCAGAATCCTCTACCGTGAGTGCCTAAGACCACATCATCATTTTTTATCACTAAATCCCTAACTGGTGAATCTGGTACATTAAGCTGAATGCTTTGCCAATTGTCCCCTGCATTGAATGAAACATATGTGCCATGCTCTGTTCCTAAAAACAAGAGCCCTGCCTTCTCATGATCTTCTCTTACCGCCCTTGCAAAATGGCCATTTCTTATTCCACTAATTATCTTTTTCCAAGTCTTTCCATAATCAGTTGTACGAAATACATAGGGCTGTCTGTCATCTACCTGATATCTATTTGCAGCTACATAGAGAGTACCCGGATTATGAATAGATTCATGAATAATACTTACTCTTGAAAACTTAGGAAGATCTCCTGGTGTGATGTCCTTCCAATTCTTTCCTCCATTTCTAGTAATGTGAATTTTTCCGTCATCTGATCCAGCCCAAATGGTATTAATATCATGATTAGAGGGAGCGAGAGCAAAGACCGTAGCATAGATCTCTGGTCCATTCATATCCATTGTAATGATTCCACCCGTCTTCCCTAAGGTGGATGGATCAGCATAAGTCAAATCAGGGCTAATCTTCTCCCAACTCTGACCATCATTAGTAGTCTTCCAGACATGCTGAGAACATGTATACATTATACTGGGATCTTGATGTGCAAAAACGATAGGAAATGTCCATTGCCATCGCTCTGGCAAGTCCATGGCAGGATCGCCAGAAAAGAATCTTGGATACACTTGTATATCTCTGACTTGGCCATTGCTTCTATCATAACGTGTCAGCAAAGCTCCCTGACTTCCAGCATAAAATATATCTGGATCAGTAGGATGCTGAGTGATGTAACCACTTTCTCCTCCTCCCACAGGATAGTACCATCCATGATTAGGGCCTCTTGCTTGTCTGTGTCCCCATCCATCACTAGGCATAGCAAGAGTACTGTTATCTTGCTGAGCTCCTGCTACATGATATGGTACATCACTCGTAGCCATAACATGATAAAATTGAGTAGTACAATAATCCTGCTCAGTCCAAGTTTTCCCGCCATTCATTGTGACATTACCCCCGCCATCATTAGCGTTAATCATCCTGTCAGGATTATTAGGATCTATCCATAAATCATGATTATCTCCATGAGGTACTCTGATCTGATCACCAAAAGTCTTACCTCCATCAGTAGATCTATAGAGGCCTGTATTAAGGCAATACACCTTATCTCTGTCCCAAGGATCTGCATAAATGCGAGAATAGTAAAAAGCTCTTTGCCTTAGCTTTCTTTCATCATTAGTTTGCTCCCATGTCCATCCCCCATCATCTGATCTAAAAACACCTCCATTATTTGCTTCTACAATTGCCCAAACACGATCGGGATCTGCTGGAGAAACAGCCACTCCTATCTTACCAATAGGGCCTTCAGGCATTCCTGGATTTTTAGTTAAATCAACCCATGTCTTGCCTCCATTTGACGATTTCCATAATTTACAATAAGGTCCTCCTCCCCACATCTTCCATGCCTTTCTATAGACCTGCCATGTGCTAGCATAAAGAACTTCTGGATTCGTTCTATCAATAATCAAATCAACAGCTCCAGCTTTAGGGCTTTCATAAAGTATTTTTTCCCATGTGTTTCCCCCATCTGTTGTTTTAAACACTCCCCGTTCTTCATTATCTCCATAAGGATGTCCTAGAGCTGCAACATATGCAATATCAGGATTTGTAGGATGTATTCTGATTCTTGAAATAGCTTGAGTCTCTGATAAGCCTAGGTGCCTCCAAGTCTTGCCACCGTCTTTAGATTTATAAACGCCATCTCCTTGAGTAATACTTCCTCTCAACTGTACTTCCCCCATTCCAATATACACGATATCTGGATTGGTCTCAGCCACGGCAACAGCTCCTACTGATGAAGAAGTAATTTGGCCATCTGTTACTGGAAACCATTCATTACCCCCATCTACGGTTTTCCAAAGTCCTCCTCCAGTAGCTCCAAAGTAATATTCTAATGGCCTTCCCGGGCTTCCACTGCAGCCTAAAGATCTGCCACCTCTATTAGGGCCAATATTTCTCCACTCCATCTTTTCATAAAATGAAGTAGGAATCTGAAGATCAGACTGACCATATGATTCATTAAATACGAATATCAGACTCAAAAATGATAAAAGTAGTAGTAGTCGTTTCATGGTTTTGTTCGCTTTGTTACTAAAGATTTTGAGACGTAAAAGATAGGAAGATTTTAGAGAGATTAAAATAGGAATTTGCCCACTCTTGATTAGAGAAAGAATGGGTTGTGTTTCCTTTTAGAAATTACAAATTATTAGAACCTATAATCAGAAGAGGCCTTATAATTTAAAATATGACAATTTTGACTAAAACATTGAAAACCGTGTCTATCTACATAAAGCGTCAGACTTTCTATGTTAGAGGAAGCCATCTTCTTGAAAAAATAGCAACTAATAGTATGGATAAAGTAAAAAAACTCCGCAGTCAAGAATGGTTTGGAAGTGATGACAAAATGGGTTTTGTACATCGTTCTTGGTTAAGAAATCAAGGCTATCCAAATGATTATTTTGAGGGCAAACCAGTAATTGGTATTTGTAATACATGGTCTGAACTGACACCCTGTAATGGTCATTTACGCGATGTGGCCGAAATTGTAAAACGAGGTATTCTTGAAGCTGGAGGATTCCCTTTGGAATTTCCCGTAATGTCCTTAGGCGAAACCATAATGAGGCCTACAACTATGCTATTCCGCAATCTGGCAAGTATGGATACTGAAGAATCTATTAGAGCAAATCCTCTAGATGGCATTGTACTCTTAACTGGTTGTGACAAGACAACACCATCTACGGTCATGGGAGCTTGTAGCGTAAATCTGCCTACAATTGTAGTTCCTGGTGGGCCAATGTTAAATGGAAGATACAGAGGTAAAACGATTGGTTCAGGATCTTTTAACTGGATGATCAAAGAAAAGCAACAGATGGAAGACTTTGATGCAAAGGCCATGCGAGAAGCTGAAATTTGTGCTGCACGAAGCATTGGTCATTGCAATACTATGGGCACTGCTTCAACCATGGCAACCATGTGTGAAGCTTTAGGTCTTACTCTTCCTGGATTTTCATCAATTCCTGCAGCAGACTCTCGCAAAAAAGTGATGCAACAGTTGTCTGGACGTCGAATTGTCGAAATGGTGAAAGAAGATCTAATCATGTCAACCATTGTTACTAAAAAGGCATTTGAAAATGCCATAGTAACAAATGCAGCAGTAGGTGGATCTACTAATTTGATTATTCACTTGATTGCAATTGCTCGACGCATAGGAGTTGATCTGAAACTAGAAGACTTTGACAGTATCGGAAGCAAAATTCCTTTATTAGTCAATTTAATGCCTTCAGGAAAATATTTGATGGAAGATTTCTTTTATGCTGGAGGTTTGCCTGTGGTATTAAAGGAATTAGGTGAGTTATTGCATCAGCATATTATCACTGTAAACGGAAAGACCTTTCGAGAAAATTATGAAGATGCAGCTTGTTTTGATCATGATGTTATTGCAAAAATTGAGACACCATTCCAAGAACATGCTGGAATAGCTGTGTTAAAAGGAAATTTATGTGAGAATGGATCTGTAATCAAGCCTTCTGCAGCCACAAAAAATCTAATGAATCATACAGGTAGAGCTGTTGTTTTTGAAAGTATGGAAGATTATCATGAAAGAATTGACAATCCGGATTTAGATATTGATGAAAATTGCGTAATCGTACTCAAAGGAGTAGGGCCTAAAGGATATCCAGGGATGCCTGAAGTTGGCAATGTAGATTTGCCTAAAAAATTGATTTTGAAAGGAGTTAAAGATATGGTCAGAATTTCTGACGGCAGAATGAGCGGAACAGCTTATGGCACTGTTGTACTCCATATCTCACCAGAATCTACAGTTGGGGGAACATTAGCCATTGTTCAAAATGGAGACACCATCACTTTAGATGTAGACAACAGAATACTACAACTCAATATTTCAGACGAAGAAATTGCAATAAGAAAAACCAAATGGAAAGCTCCTGATCCTGTTGCAAAAAGAGGTTATATCCGTATTTATTTGGACCATGTCGAGGGTGCAGATGTTGGAGCAGATTTGGATGTTCTTGTTGGAGGATCGGGCTCGAAAGTCGATCGAGATTTACATTAAAGATTGTATATGAAAATTTATAACACTTCAAAAGGCATTTTAATAGAATCGGAGCAGTCATTTTTTCTGATAAATGAAACGTGGGATGATTTTATAAATGATGACGATGTACTAGACAAAGCAAAAAAAGTCATATCAAAAAGTCCTAAAGTCGTCAATCCTCAATTCCTAATTGAAAATCACTTACTTGTGCCCATGCATAATCAAGAATTATGGGCAAGTGGCGTGACCTATTATAATAGCAAACTAGGAAGACAAGAAGAAAGTAAAAATGCAGGTGGAGGTGATTATTATGAAAAGGTCTATTATGCAGAAAGACCAGAGTTGTTCTTTAAAGCAACTTTGAATAGGGTTGTTCCTTCAGGTGGCAAAGTAAACATTAGAAAAGATTCTACTTGGAATGTACCAGAACCAGAGTTAACTCTGGCAATAACATCATCAGGGAAAATCGTCGGATATACTATTGGGAATGACATGAGTTCCAGAAGTATTGAAGGAGAAAACCCGCTGTATCTGCCTCAAGCCAAAACTTACGATGCTTGTGCTGGTCTCGGACCATCCGTTTATTTGACAGACGCCCCTCTGCCGACTGACACAAAAATATCGATTACCGTAATTAGAAAAGGAATGATCGTATTTGAAGATTCTGTTGAAATTGACAAAATAAAACGAGAATTCAAAGAGCTAGTAAAATTCTTGTATCAAGAATGTTCTTTTCCTCACGGATGCTATTTAATGACAGGAACAGGTATCGTTCCACCTGCTTCTTTCACATTACAAAGCAATGATCAGATTCAAATTTCAATAGATCAAATTGGAACATTAATCAATTATGTCAATTAAAAGTATCAGGAAAACAATTTGGAAATGACTCATTTACACCTTAAAGGATAGCGGGAGTAAAAGAATAAATCACCGAATAGCTTAAGAACAATGCATGCCTATAATCTCCTTCAAATGTTATGTGCTTTGATCTTAGATATGAATCAAATTCATAGCTAACTAAGGTGTTAATTGGGGTATAATGGGATACAGTTATTACTTGATTTATATAAATGGCAGTGCAACTACAATGAATTTTTCAATCGAGATATTAGATAATATTTTCACCTTTTTTAAGAAAACATAGGATTAAAAAAAGCTTCACAAGCTTTTAGAGAATAAACTGGGCGAAGTATTATCCTGGCCATATCTGACAGGAAGAAAGATACTGAAAATTCAAATTTTGGAATTGAAGACCAAAAAAGAATTATTAAGGAATACATGGTGAAAAACGTTGCTATTGCGACTGCAACAAGCATTATCCCTGGTCCTGCTGGCATGATAGCGGCAGTGCCAGGAATGCTCAATTCTATGTCAAATCAAATGAAAGCAACTTATGATGTAGCCTGCATTCATGGAAAAGAAGACAAGGTTGTAAAAGACTTACTTATAGATATTCAACTTCAATCTATGGGTGTACCTGCAGGTCTATCCAAAATTCAAGAATTGAATGAATTAAATGAAGGAGGAGCTGAAATGATACAACAGAAAATAAAAGGACTAGGGACGATATATGCCAAGAAAAAGATGAAAAGTGCTCAAACCTGCTTGGTCCCTGGGTTGAGCACAATTTTTGCAATTACTCAAGCAAAAATGGAAACAGCTAAAGTCTTTGCAATGGCAAATTCATTTTTTGATCCAAATGAAATTTTAGAAGACCCCGTCTTAGATTTAGACATATCAGAAAGTCAAAAAGAAGAAGAAAAAATTAAAATTTTAGTAAATCTAATGACATTAGATTCTCAACCAACTCCTGAAGAACTATCTTTTATCCAACCTCTAATAAACAAAAGCAATCTAAGTAAAAATAAAAAAGTTCACAACCTCTCATCTCTTGGAAGTTCTGCTACAGATTATGCAATAAACTTCGATCTAATTAAAAAATCAGGTGACTCCGAGGAAGTGGTAATGGACTTAGCCGTGCTCACCAAAAGAGATGGAGAAATCGGTCCAAGGGAATTAGAATATGTAAAATTTGCAGCTGAAGAACTGAAAATCCATCCAATAGTCTATGAAAGCATTTTGGATTAATCTCATGAGACTTAGCTAATAATTTTGAGACCAACCATGATCACTTCAAAAAATGAAGATGTTACCTCTGATGCATCAGCGACTACCTTTCTAAACTTGATTAAAAAATGATACTAACTCTACACTCTTGTTGAGAATATCGCTTAAGGCCCTTACATTGCGCATCCTTATAACATCATATACATGAGCGACTATCTGACACCCATTATTGATAGAGAAATATTTTTTGGGAACCCTAAAATCAGTGGAGGAAAAGTGAGTCCGGATGGTAAATACATCACTTTCTTAAAACCCTATAATGGTGTAAGAAATATTTGGATCAAAAAAAAGGAAGAAGCTTTTGAAACGGCTAGACCACTCACAGCCGATCAAAACAGACCAATAGGAGGATATTTCTGGAGTAGGGATAGTAAATATGTCCTTTTCGTTCAAGACAAAAATGGGGATGAAAACTTTCGAGTTTATTCAGTGAATCCTGATCACAAAAGGAATACTGATACAGGAGTACCTGATGCTGTAGATCTCACTCCATATGACGATATAAGAGCTATGATATATAGTCTTCCCAAAAGCAATCATTCTGAAATTTTAGTAGGAATAAATGACAGGGACAAAGCATGGCATGACTTGTTTAAAGTGAATATTGAAAATGGTAATAGAGAATTAATTCTTCAAAATGATATACAGTTTAGTGGTGCTGTATTCAATCTTGACGATGATCTCAAGGTCCTCACTAAAACAGATCCTGAAGGAGGTCAGGAGTTTCTAAAAAAAGTAAATGAGGAATGGCAAGTATTCTATACTTGTTCTGCTACTGAAAATGCTTCTCCTTATCATTTTGCCAAGGATGGAAGAATGTATATGGTATCCGATAAAGGAGATAATAAAGATCTTTCTGAATTACTACTTGTTGACATAGATTCAGAAAAGATTGAATATATAGAATCCGATCCAGAAGGAAAAGTAGATTTTGGAGGAGCCATATTCTCAGATCTCACTGATGAACTTATTGGTACTTCTTATACAGCAGACAAATCCAAGATATACTGGAGAGATAAAGCTTTTGAAGGAGATTATGATATGTTGGTTGATCGTTTTGATGGAGCAGAAATATCATTTACTTCAGGAACAGAGGATGAACAAACATGGATTGTATTTGTAAATAAAGACACTGATCCTGGCTCTGCTTATCTCTTTGATAGAAATTCTAAAGAAACTACTTTTCTCTATAGACCACGTACTGAACTTCCAGTAGAACATCTATGTGAAATGACACCTATCTCCTATACTTCATCTGACGGCCTTGAAATCCCAGCTTACCTCACTTTACCTAAAACTGAAAAGATTAATAATCTTCCATTTGTTATAATGCCACATGGAGGGCCCTGGGCAAGAGATTATTGGGGGTATAATAGTTACGCTCAGTTTTTATCAAATAGAGGCTATGGAGTCCTTATGATCAACTTTAGAGGGTCTATTGGATATGGAAAATCATTCCTTAACAAAGGAAATCTTCAATGGGGAAAGCTTATGCAAGATGACATCACCTGGGGAGTAAAACATATAGTAGACAAAGGATGGGCTGATGAAAATCGAATTGCCATTCTTGGTGGGTCTTATGGAGGATATGCAACTCTTGCAGGTCTTACATTCACTCCTGATGTTTATGCCGCAGGAGTATCTATTGTAGGGCCATCTAATCTCTTTACCCTTTTAGAAACCATTCCTCCTTATTGGGCAAGTGCGTTAAAGATGTTTCATATCAGAATGGGTAATCCAGAAACGGAAGAAGGAAAAACTCATCTGAAAGCCATTTCCCCTTTCTTTCATGCCGACAAAATAAAATCACCATTACTTGTAGCCCAAGGGGATAATGACCCTAGAGTAAAAACAGCAGAGTCTGATCAAATTGTAGCTGCATGTAGAGATTCAGGTCAAGATGTTCAATATCTTAATTTTCCAGACGAAGGACATGGATTTGCTAATCCAAGTAACAGCATGGCTTTTTTAGCTGTTACAGAACAATTTTTAGCAAAACATATAGGTGGAAGATTTCAAAAGGAAGTACCTAAAGACTTGAATGACATTATAGATAAGGTGAGCATTGATGTAAGTACTGTTGAAATTTGAATTGCTAAAATGAAAGTTGCAGTCATCGGTGGTGGAGCTGCAGGATTCTTTGCCGCCTTATCCACAAAAGAACACCATCCTCAATCAGATGTCATTCTCTTTGAAAAATCAAAAAATGTTCTCTCTAAAGTGAGAATATCAGGTGGTGGGCGTTGCAATGTAACCAATGGAAGCCATTCAATTAGAGAACTTTCTGAGTCATACCCACGAGGTAAGAATTTCATGAAAAGCGTGCTTAAGACATTCAATACGAGAGACACTTGGAATTGGTTTGAGCAGCGTGGAGTATCATTGAAAGTAGAAGCAGACGGAAGAGTGTTTCCAATGTCAAATGACTCAAACACAATTATCCAATGCCTTCTGTCCAACACAAAAGAAAAAGAAATATTCATTCAGATAAACAAGGGAGTGATTTCTCTGCAACCTGATGACAAAAATGGATTTGTTGTGAAGACTAAGGACCACTCGCACATCTTTGACAAAGTGATTATTGCAACAGGTGGATCACCCAAAGTTCAGGGTTTTGATTGGATCAAAGTATTAGGACACAAAATAGAAAAGCCCGTCCCATCACTTTTTACTTTTAATATGCCTGATGAGTCTGTAAAGAAGTTAATGGGTGTAGTGGCATCAAATGCCAGTGTGTCTGTGCAAGGTCAAAAAATTAAAACTGAAGGTCCTATTCTGATAACCCATTGGGGGATGAGTGGACCAGCTATACTAAAAGCATCTGCGTTTGGAGCGAGAATATTACACGATCTTGATTATCAATTCAACGTTAATGTGAACTGGGTTAATCAATCAAATCAAGAAGATGTAAAACAAAACCTACAAAGTATTCTCAAGGAACATTCAAAAAAACAACTTTCCTCATATAGGCCTTATGAACTTCCAGATCGTCTTTGGCAATTTCTATTGATTAAAAACGATTTGGATGGATCTAAAAAATGGGAAGATTTAGGTAAAAAAGGTATAAACAGAATCATCTCTTCAATTTGTCATGACACTTATCAAGTAAGTGGAAAAACGACTTTTAAAGAAGAATTTGTGACTTGTGGGGGAATAAGCCTTCTGGATATCAACAGAAAAACCATGGAAAGTTCAGTTTGTCCTGGATTGTATTTTGCTGGAGAGATTATAGATGTGGATGGAATTACTGGAGGATATAATTTTCAAGCTGCCTGGAGTACAGGATATATTGCAGGTAAGCTTCAATAAAAAGAAATCAGGCCAGTTAATATTTTTAACTGACCTGATCTCAAAGCACTTTCTGATGCCTTGACTGTTTTCAATGGGCCATTGGTTCATTAGGGATTATGACCTAAACTATTTTTTCTTGTAATCTGTATCGCTCTGGTGACAAACCATATTTAGCCACAAAAACTGCTCTCAATTCTTCCTCACTATCGAAACCAACGATATAGGCTATTTGAGAAATCTTAAAATCGGTAGTCCTTAAAAGCGGTAAAGCCCTTCTCGCTTTAAATGAATTAAACATTTTTCTCAAAGAAAAAATACTAGACAACTCTGTAATTCTACTCATTAGCTTTCTTGCTTCCAATCCATTTCCTTGTTTAGCGTCTACTGTCATATTTTTTTCCATAATTTATGGTTTTAGTTCATCCAAAAATTTCTTTCCAATTAAAAGGATCAAATCCTTCTTATTTGGTAACATTAAAATTTGTCCTTTCTAAGTAAGATTCAACATGTATTGTCCGAACACCCTTTTTCGATGTACCAAAAGGTCTTTCCAATTGACGAATAAATTGATAAAAAGCCGATTACATGAGTTTGTAATCGGCTTCACACTTCAAAAGTGCTGTTGCTTTCAATTGGTTTTTAGAAACAATCAATTCCTTGATTACTTTTAAAATGGCTTTTATTAAATACACATCTCCTACTCAATAGGATGTATCCACTCACTTAAGGAAACTTTTTTCCTGAAAAATAAAAATTGCATAACCAGAGACAATGAAGAATCTGATTAAAATGCTCTCCTTATCGTGATACACCACAAAATAAATTAGATTTCTGATTAAATAACTATTGATTTAGTAGATGCATTGATATACTTGGTGAATGACAGGATTCTTTAGTAAATGATTTTAGGAATATCATTTAATATGAACAACAATTGTAACAACTCCTTGAATTACAAAGCCTTAAACAAACTCCAAAGCTGGTCTCTGTATGTTCTACTCACAGGTATGGTATACTCATTTATGTAAATATTACCTTCTGATATCCTATCAATCATATGGATATTCACAACAAATGATCTATGAATTTTGAGCAGTTGTGGCGTCTCTAATTTTGCATAAACTTTTCCTAGAGTTTGACTCACAGCAAATGTTTTATCCCCTGTTACAATTTTACAATATGCACCATCCGCTTCCAAAAAAAGAATTTCACTAAACATTACTTTGTACAGACTTTCTCGATCTCTAATGAATATTCTGTCCTTTAACTCAGGTATTGATATTTTTATGTCTTCATCTTCTTCATCCATCTCTAATGCTAACTCAATAGAATGTAATACATCAGCAATTCTAAAGGGTTTAGATAAAAAAGCATGTGGAGACGTAAGTCTTGCTTTATTAAAAGTATACTTGTCAGTATTAGATGTTAGAAAGATTATCGGTATATGAAAGTGCTCATTAATCTTCTGGGCTAATTCAATGCCATCCATAGAACCATATATATGGATATCTAGTATAAATAGATCAGGTTTGAGCCCCTCGTTTAAAAACGACAAAGTTTCTTCTCCAGATTCAAAAGATGCCATTACTTCGATGCCAGACTTCATAAGCTGATTTTCCAAATCCATGACAATAATTGGATCATCTTCTACAAGTACCAACTTAATTTTATCCAAAATCTTCTTTTTTGTATCTTAAAAACTCAATAGTACATGAGTAACCTTCTGTTTGGTCAATAAACATCTTTCCTTTTAGTTTTTTATTAAGTGCTGTGATCAATTTTGATCCAAATGATGTTGATTTTTTTAATGCTTCTGAAGAAGGCTTTCCATTTCCATCATCAGTTACATTCAGGACCAGTCTTTCATTTTTTTCGAGCAAGCTAACATGTAGAGTCCCTTCTACCCTATTTTCAAAAGCATACTTCATGGAATTAGTTACTAGTTCATTAATTATTAAACCCAAAGGAATAGCAAAATCTACGTCCATTCCTCCATATTGAAAATTATCAACAATCTTAATCCTTTTCTTATCAGATGAAAATGATTCTTCTAGGTGTCTGCACAATTCATTACCATAATCTGCCATATCCACATTACTCAGTCCACTATCTCCATAAAGTCTCTGATGAATCAGGCCCATTGATTCTACTCTGTTTCGTCCTTCCTGGATAGCGTCAATCGCGCTACTATCTACAAGGTGATCTGCCTGAAGACTCAACAAACTAGATAGAATTTGAAGGTTATTCTTTACCCTATGATGGATCTCTTTGAGCAAGATGACATTCTCTTTATTTTTTACTTTCAATTGGCTATTGAGCTTTCTAAATATGAATAAACCTAAAAGGGTGAAGAGTAAAAGACCTCCACCTAAAACAAGTGATGTACGTTGAGATTTCACTTGTTGATTTAGATTTTTGATGGACTCTTCTTTCTTTTCCGTCTCATACTTTAGCATCAAATCATTAAGTTCATTCTCAAGAGATTGTTGATACTCCTCGGTTCTCACAGAGTCAAGCATCATCATATACTTATGAGATAGTTCAAGGTTACCGATTCCTGCATAGCACTCTCCTAAATGTTTTAAGTTTTCAGGTAATTGTTGATTGTTGTTTGAATTTAGCTGAATTTCCAATCCTCTGAGCTTATATGGAATAGCTTCAGCAAATTCATTTTGGAGGTAAAATATATGTCCTAGATTGCTAAGGGCAGCTCTAATTCCCCGTTCATAATTCAATGAATCTGAAATGCTCAGAGAAACTTGGTAGTCACTAATGGCTGCGTCGATCTTGTCCGTGTATTTATAGATATTTGCTCTAGCATTTATAGCACTTGCCAATTCTGCTAAGTGATCACCTAATTCAGTAAATATTTCTACAGCAGTGTTTGCACTGACTAAAGCATCATCATAATTTAAAAGAGCCAGATGATTGTCCCCTACCATTTGATGAGCAAATGCCAGTTCCTTACTTGCACCCAATTTCGAAAGAATCTCTACTGCCCTATCACCAAAAGTAGTACCCTCTTCAAATCTTTCCATATACCAAAAGATATCCGCCATTTGACTGAAGGTAGAGGCAACATGTGATTGGTCCTCCCATTTTTCCTGTATTTCTACAGCAGCAAAGGCTGCTTTCATTGCTTCTCCATATATAGCTTGAGATTTATAATAATCCATAAAAGCTAATCTTGAATTTGCTATTCCTTCATCATATTTTACTTCTTCAAAAATGGTCAAAGCCTCTTCAATCAGTTTTAATCCATTATCATCATTATTTCTTAAAAGAATCATTCCTTCTAATAGACTGGCTTCTCCGGCATATGAGTTTGGAGATGAATAATCTATAAACATTTTCAAGCTATCCAAGGCACTTTTGGCCGCGATGGGATCAAGTTTAATCCTTTGCTCTACATCTTCTAATAATTGTTGAATATGATTTTTTTGTGATTCTTGAAACCCAAACGCAAAAGTTTGACTCCACGTCAAAATCAATACTACTACAATCAACAAACTGCTGTTCTTTCTTAATCTATCAATCATGGACTACTATGATAACTAATATTTGGATTCAAGGTATAAATAGATTGGCATCCTACTTAATCAAACATTCTCTTTTTGGTATCTCAAGAATTTTATAGTACAACTATATCCGTCAGATTGGTCAATGGTCATGCTACCTTTTAGTTTTTTATTTAAAGCCTTTATCAGTTTTGATCCAAATGAAGTAGAATGATGAGACGAGTCAGGCAAATAATTTCCGTCTCCATTATCCCTAACATTAAGGATCAGATTTTCATCTGCCTCATATAAGCTCACATTAAGTATTCCCTCGGCTTTATCATTAAAAGCATACTTAATAGAATTCGTTACTAATTCATTAATAATCAGGCCTAATGGGATAGCATAATCTACATCCATGCCTTCAAATCTAAAATCATCAACAATTCGAATTCGCCTCTTCTCAGATGAGAATGAATCTTCTAAATGCCGACATAATTCCTTTCCATAATCAGACATATCCACGTTGCTTAGATCCGAATCTCCATAAAGTCTTTGATGAATCAGGCCCATAGACTCTACTCTATTTCTACCTTCTAAGATGGCATCAATGGCACTGCTGTCTTTAAGATGATCAGACTGTAAACTAAGAAGACTTGAAAGAATTTGAAGATTGTTTTTGACCCGATGATGTATCTCTTTAAGGAGAATGACATTTTCCTTGTTTTTAACTTCAAGCCTTCCACTTAATTTTCTGAAATAGTAAATAGCAAATAGACTAAACAACAAAAAGGCCCCTCCTAGAATCAACAACCATCTCTGTGAAGAAACACTTTTGTTGAGGCTTACTATTGAAGCCTCTTTCTTTTCAGTTTCATACTTAGTTCTAAGGTCTTGAAGAGCTTTGTCTTGATTGGCAACAAATAAACTGTCATTAAATTGCCAATTCAATCGCATATAATGATAGGCACTGTCATACTGACCTAATCCAGCATAAGAATCTGAAATATACCTTGGCATTTCAGCCATGAAGAAGACCTCATTTGTATTCGTGACGTAGTCCAAAAAATCCTTTAATAATGGTATGCTTTTATCATACTCCTTCGCATAATAGTAATCCATAGCCTTGCCATTTCGAACTATCATCTCAAATCTAGATCCGCTCCCTTCTATTTCATCCAAAGCTCTTTGTCGGTATACATAGGTACTATCATATTGATCAAATTGGCAGAAGTGTGAAGCTGCGGAGTTCAATGAAAGAGCCTTATAAAAGCCCGATTTCAACTGACCTCCCAAAGCCAGAATACGTTGAACAGCGTGATATGATTTTTCTTTTTGTCCAGTCATTCGAAGGCCAACTATACCATATGACCAAGCATCAACAGCATTCAAAACATCATTCTCTTTATCGAATATTTCTCCTGCTCTTACTCCGTACTCGCCTAATTCATTAAGTTTTCGTGAAAAATGAAAAACTCTACTCATTCTTAAAAACCCAATGGCCTTTCCGTATTCTTCTCCCTCATTTTCCATTATCTCTATGCCCTCTAAAATTCTCTCTAATGCTTTTTCATATTCATCAATGCAGAGAAAAGAATATCCTTGTTGAAACATTCCCAGAGCTATGCCAATATTATCATTTTGGGCATTGAAATGTGTAAGTCCTAAGTCTGCCCAGTGAAGAATAGAATCACAATTTCTTAATTCATTATAAGTCTTACTTATAGCTATGGCATAATGACCACGTTCAAAAGATGATTTCGAATTGCTGTAAATCTCGACCAATTCGTTTGCAGCTTCCTTTGGATTGTCGGCAATTAACTGATCCGCCAACATCTGTATCTCCTTCCAATCGGTGGGTGGCAAGGAGTTCTGAAATGCAAATCCAGTCTTAGAAATCGATAGTAAAACTATTATTATCGTTACAAATAAAGCTGCTTTTCTTCTAGTCATCATTTATGTCTATTTTTCTCTTCACTAAAGATATGAACCCCAATTTTTAAGAAGTCCTAATGCTTATATCCGTCTACCAAGTATTTCCTACCATTCACTAAAAATTTAATGCTATTCAAGCATTTAGCCTTTCCTGGTCTCTTTTTATGCCTAATTTTTGGGTATGAAAAGCAAGGTTTCTACTCTTGTTGTATTTGAAGACGATCCAATTATTCAATGGCAATTAAGTCGTCAACTCAATAAAATGAATATTGACAAGGCCCATTTTTACGACAAAAAAAGTGATCTAGTCAAAGCATTTGAGATCAATAATAATAAAACTCTTCTCATTAATCTAAAATTAGCAGATGGATGGATCGCTGAAGGAATTTTACAATCACTTCAATCACATTTTGAAAAAATCATAGTCCTCACGGGATATAGAAACAATAGTTTTGTAGCAAGCACATTAATCCACAAGAGCATCTCATTTCTATTTAAACCTTATTCAGAATATCAATTAAAAGCATTGATTTCCAATATTAACTCAGAAGACTGAAATTGATGATCTGAATGTCTAATTTTGGGATAGTAAATTCAAAAATAGATGAGACCATACATTCTAGCTGAATCCAATTGGAATGACCTAAAAGACTTTAGATTTGATCTAGCGGTACTTCCTTGGGGCGCTACAGAAGCTCACAACTACCATCTTCCATATGGTACAGATATCTACGAAGCTGACCATATAGCCGCAGAATCCGCAAGAAAAGCATGGAATAAAGGAGCTAAAGTGACAATAATGCCTACTATTCCTTTTGGTGTGAATACTGGACAAAGTGATATCTATTTGGATATGAATATCAATCCATCAACACAATTAGCAATATTAGATGATGTGGCAGCAACACTTAGTCGACAAGGGCTGAAAAAACTTCTGATTTTTAATAGCCATGGTGGTAATAACTTTAAACCGCTGATAAGAGAAATAGGATTGAAATATCCAGATATGTTCATTTCCCTAACGAGTTGGTTTCAAGCATTGGATAGGTCTAAATATTTTGAAGAAGGAGGAGATCATGCCGAGGAAATGGAAACAAGTTTAATTCTACATTTCAGACCAGATCTAGTTTTACCTAAAGACAAGTGGGGTGCAGGCCATGAAAACGAATCCAGAATTAAAGCTATTCGAGATGGATATCTCTGGGCCGAGAGACAATGGTCAAAAGCTAGCCCTGATACGGGTATTGGTAGTCCAATGAAAGCATCATCTGATAAAGGGATGCGCTTTTACGAAGATGTCACTGATCTTATGGCTGAGATGTTTATGGATATATGTCGGGCCGATTTGAATAATTTGTATGAATAATCAGCAATCATATAAAATCAATTTTGTTATCCTTGATCTGTAAAAATTTAACCGACAGGAATTATACATCAATCCAATAATGTCAAAATTACCTAAAGGAAAGAGATTCTTTGACTTGTCCGATTACGGCAGGCCAATAGCTAAATTCATTGCAAATGCTCTAAAGTCAACTTCTGTCACTCCTATCCAAGTGACATGGGCCTTTGTAATTGTAGGCTTTATTGCCATCTACATGATTTGGAAAGAAGAATATTTACTTGCTCTGTTTTTGCTAATTTCAAAGTCGATATTGGATGCAGCTGATGGAGAACTGGCAAGAGTAAAGAATACTCCTTCATATAGCGGTAGATACTTTGACTCTATTGCTGATTGGATACTGAACTTAGGCATATTTATTTGTATAGGACTCAAAATGGAATATGCTCTGGCAATCAGTATTCTTTCATTTGTTAGCATGGAGTTGCAGGGTACATTGTACAATTATTACTATGTTATTTTAAGGAACAAGCATGCTGGAGACACAACTAGTAGAATCATTGAATCAGAATGCCCAACAGCTTATAAAAATGAGAGCCAAGCATTGGTAAATTTTCTTTTCAAATTTTATAGACTTCTCTACGACCCTTTTGACAAACTAATCTACTCCTTAGATAGATCAGCAGCTACTGATCTAAAATTTTCAAGAATTCTCATGACTCTAGTATCAAGCTGTGGGTTAGGATTTCAGCTACTCCTTATTGGAATCTTTTTATCTATTGGGTTAATCCACTGGATCATTCCTTTCTTCATATTATATAATGTGATGATACCCTTTTTTATATCGTTTCGAAAAATCTAGATTCAGATCTATTTTTTATAAAAAGTACTGTTTGCTTAGCATAATCTTCTATATTTCGATATAAAGCTCAAGCAAATGATACAAAAGGTAACTTTTCTTCTCTTCCTTGCCCTTCCTTTAATTTGTTTCGGTCAAAAGAAAACAATGACTCCAGAGGTTTATAAAACCTGGAATAGAATAAGTGATGTGAATCTTTCTACCAATGGCGAATGGTCACTCTACACTGTACATCCTGAGAAAGGAAATAAATCACTCTATATCCATAACAATCAAGATGGTAATGAATACATTTTCCCAAGAGCTGAGTCTCCTACATTTGATCATAATGGAGAAACGGTAATATTCAAAACCAAACCAGATTACGAAAGTGTCCGAAATCTTAAAAGATTAAAAACTCCTAAAAAGAAATTACCCTCAGATACCCTCAGCATATACACCCTAAAATCTTCTAATTTTGAAAAGATACCCAATTTGAAAAGTTTTAAAACACCTGATAAATGGGGTGGCTATGTGGCTTTTCTCCTCAAGCCTGATCATGCCACACCAGATAGTCTTTTGCAAATGGCAAGAGAGACTGATGATAGTGGATCAAAGCTCATTATTCAAAATTTAACAACTTCAGAAAAAGATACTCTGCATTATGTCACAGATTATGAATTTGCATTGGAAGAACAAGGGTTGACAGCTTATTCTCAAGGAATAGACAGTGCTGTGGACCAAGGTGTGTATATCTATGATTTTGATAAAAAAGAGTGGAAAAACATCTATACTACTTCTGGAAAAGTGTCAAATCTATCATGGAGCAAAGATGCTCAGTTTATGGCATTTATATCTGATAATGATTCTACTGAAACACGGATAAGACCATATGAATTAGTCCTTTATGAAACGGGAAAGATCAGTACAAAAATAGCTGATAAAAGTGCTTCATTCCTTCCTGTAAGTTACAATATCAGTAACCATCACCAAATTAGATTTTCAGATGACAATCAAAGATTACTCTTTGGAATGATGCCGCCACCAATTCTTCAAGACACTTCATTATTAAAAGATGAAATAGTGAATGTAGAGGTTTGGAGATATAATGATGATATACTTTATACCGAAAATGAAGACAATTTAGAAGATGACAAGGAAAGGTCATTTGATGTATTATATGATATTTCTAATCAAACATTCCAAGTCATAAATGATAGTGAATATGAGCGGATTTTATTTGACGAAGATCTGACTAATACTTATGCCATTGGAATAGAACGCACAGCGTATGAAAAGTATTTAATGTGGACCAGTTACAGTTTTTTTGATGGTTATCGAATAAATTTAAAAACTGGCCAGAAGGCTCTGTTTACTACTAAAGATCAAGGAAACATGAGACTATCTCCAAAAGGAATTAGTGCAGTGTGGTACAGTCCAAAGGATTCTGGCTACTATTCTTATGACGTCATAAGAAATACAAAACATCAATTGACATCAAATACCGATGGGATATTTTATGATGAAGAGAATGATCGCCCAATGCATCCCAGGTCTTATGGCATAATAGGATTCTCCGATGACGAAATGTATGTTTACATCTATGATCGTTTTGATATCTGGAAGGTGGACTTGAGTGATAATAGCAAGCCACAACGTCTAACGCAAGGAAGAGAAAATCAAAGAGAGTATCGTGTATTAGATTTAGACCAGGAAGAGACACCAGTTGATAAGGAAGGTTACTTGTTAATCAAGTCATTTAATGAGAATGACAAGAGTGAAGGTTATCACAAATTAGATTTAGAAACAGGATCTCTAACTTCATTATACTCTGGTCCTTACCAACTTGACCGAAGGCCAATAAAAGCCCAAGATTCAGAAGTCCTACTTACCACAAAACAGAGTTTTGATGTTTTTCCTGACCTGATTCTTACTAATACATCACTTACTAATAGACAAATCATTTCAAATGCAAACCCTCAACAAAATGAATACAAATGGGGAGATGTACAATTGTATTCATGGCAGACTTATGATAACAAGAAGGGGGACGGTTTACTATTATTTCCTGAAGGATTTGATAAAAATAAAAAATACCCTTTGCTGGTCAATTTCTACGAAAGAAGCAGTGACGGACTTCATCGCCATCGTGCCCCTTATGCCCATAGATCCACAATAAATTTCACCTATTATTTAAGTAAGGGATTTGTAATTTTCAACCCTGATATATATTATAGAATAGGAGAACCCGGCCAAAGTTGCTATGATGCTGTAGTGTCAGGAGTAGAGGCACTTATAGCCGAAGGATACATTGATAGTGATAATATAGGAGTACAAGGACATAGCTGGGGAGGATATCAAATAGCCGATATGCTTACAAAAACAGACCTCTTTAAATGTGCAGAATCTGGGGCACCTGTAGTAAATATGATAAGTGCTTATGGAGGGATAAGATGGGGATCCGGAAGGTCGAGAATGTTTCAATATGAAGAAACACAAAGTAGATTAGGTGCCACACTTTGGGAGAAGCCTGATTTGTATCTAAAAAACTCTCCAATATTCAATATGGATAAGATGAATACACCTGTACTTATTCTGCATAATGATCAAGATGGAGCGGTACCTTGGTATCAAGGGATAGAATACTTTAATGCTTTAAGAAGATTGGGTAAACCTGCATGGTTTCTTAACTATAACGGAGAACCTCACTGGCCAATAAAGTGGCAAAACAAAATCGATTTTAACATCAGAATGGAACAATTTTTTGACCACTTTCTTTTAGATAAAGCGATGCCAATATGGATGAGTAAAGGAGTATCACCTATGCAAAAAGGAATAGAACAAGGATTAAAATTGGAGGATAATAAATAGTGAGTTTTAAGTATTATCACTCATTGACCTATGTTGTAATTCGAAATTTGTGGTTCAGAAAACAAACCCCATAAGTCCTCATTAAAAAGAGGGAAGTTTTTCTGCTATAGTCACTATAAGAGGTAGATATCTTTTTTTCAAATCAAGAAATGATCTGTGAGCGCTTCCTCATTGCAAAAGGAGGCCTGAGAAATTTTTAAATTTATTTTCTCTGACTTACCCTTCTTCAATCTCTAATACCATGTCATCCTGTTCCACTAATGACTTTTCCGATAAATACACCTTTTTCACTTTCCCTCTCATAGGAGCAGTGATAGTACTTTCCATTTTCATAGCTTCTATAGTGAACAGATGATCATTTTTATTAATTACGTCACCTTCTTTTACAAGTATCTTAGAAAGACTGCCTTGTAGCGGAGATCCTATTTCATTAGGCCTTATAGCTTTTATAGCTTTTGTGACATTGGATATAATATTGTTATCTCTTACAGTTACACCTCTTACATCACCATTGATTCGGAACAAAACTAATCGATCCCCTTTCTCATCAGATTCATTCATGTTCATGTATTGAATGATAATATTTTTACCTAATGCAATGGACACGGTGATCTCCTCCTTTTTGCCTATTCCAAAAAAGAATGCCTTTGTAGGGATCCTACTCATATCTCCATAGGTCAGCCAATGGTGATAATGATCTTCAAACACCTTTGGATAAAGCAGACTAGAGAGATAATCCACATACTGATTAAAGCCCTCATGGCTCTCTTTAAACTCTTCAAAACCCTTCTCTAAGTCCACTTTGGACAACTGAGCATTCGGCCTAGTGGTATAAGGTATCTCGTTCTTAAGTACGATTTTCTGTATATCATGAGGCCAGTCACTTGACCACTGTCCTAAATCTCCTCTCATTAGCGATTTAAAGCTTTCAGGGAAATCTATATTCCCACCATTTTCTAAGACGTCGTCAACTGTGTATCCATTAGAAGTGAGGAACATAGCCATATCTCCAACCACCTTACTGGACGGCGTCACTTTCACAATGCCACCCAATAAATCATTTATAGCTTTATAATTCTCTTTAATCTTATCAAACTGATCTTCAAGACCTAATCCCCTTGCTTGTGGTCTTAAATTAGAATATTGCCCTCCTGGTATCTCATGCTCATAGACTTCAGCTGTACCTGCTTTTAGCTCCGTCTCAAAAGGATAATAATAAGTTCTCACATCTTCCCAGTAATTAGAAAATTGATTGAGAGATTTCAGGTCTATTGCATTCTCTCTTTCATGACCTTCCATCATAGCAACTATACTATTAAAATTAGGCTGAGATGTAAGTCCCGACATACTGCTGATCGCCACATCCACAACATCCACACCACTTTCTATAGCCTTCATATATGTGGTAGATTGTATAGATGAGGTGTCATGAGTATGCAGATGAATCGGTAAGTCTATAGCTTCTTTAAGGCCATTCACCAGCACTTCAGCAGCAAATGGCTTCAGTAGTCCTGCCATGTCTTTGATGGCAATCATATGAGCTCCAGCATCTTCTAACTGTTTAGCTAAATCTGTGTAGTAACTCAAGCCAAATGGGTTATCTCCTTTGCGCAATACATCTCCAGTATAGCATACACATGCTTCTGCTATAGAGTCAGTTTCAGCATTAATTGTCTCAATAGACATCCGCATACCTTCTATCCAATTTAGAGAATCAAAAACTCTAAACACATCTATGCCATGATTTGCAGATTCTACAATAAAGGCTTTTATCACATTATCAGGATAAGCCTTATACCCTACTCCATTAGATCCTCTAAGTAGCATCTGGAGCATCACATTTGGTATCTTAACTCTCAGTTTTTCTAGTCTTCTCCAGGGAGATTCTTTTAAAAATCGCATACACACATCAAAAGTAGCTCCACCCCAAACTTCCATAGAAAACAAATCTCCTCCATGCCTCCGAGCAAAAGGTTCTGCAATTTTTTCTAAATCATAAGTCCTCATTCTAGTCGCTAACAGAGACTGATGAGCATCTCTGAATGTAGTGTCAGTATACAGAATCTTCTTTTGATCCTTTACCCATTTGACTAGCTCATCTCTACCTTGCTCATTAAGTATATCTTTTGTTCCTTTCGGATATTTCTTCGTATCTACTTTAGGTATTTTAGGATCTCTAAATATTACATGAGGATCCACTCTTTTTACATTGGCATTGCCATTCACATTTACATCAGCCAGATATCTTAGGATTCTAGTACCTCTATTCTTCCAATTTGGCGCTTTGAGCAACTCTGGATGGTCTCCGATATAGTTAACAGTAATATTGCCTTTCCGAAAATTTTCATCTTTGAGCAAAGCGAGTAGGAATGGAATATTACTTTTCACTCCTCTGATTCTGAATTCTCTCAAAGCCCTGTCCAGTCGATCAGCACAATCATCAATGCGATGCCCCCAGGCTGTCACCTTGACTAACATACTATCAAAAAATGGAGAAATGTTAGCCCCTGCATATGCATTACCCGCATCCAGCCTTATACCAAATCCACTCGCACTTCTATAGGCCACTAGTCTACCATAATCAGGCTTAAATCCATTTTGAGGATCTTCTGTAGTAATCCTGCACTGTATCGCAAAGCCTCTGTATGTGATATCTTTCTGATCGCCAATGTCTAGTTTTTCATCCTTAATACTCTCTCCAGCAGCTATTAGGATCTGAGCTCTTACGAGATCAATACCAGTAATTACCTCCGTAATAGTGTGCTCTACTTGTATTCTGGTATTCACCTCTATGAAGTAAATATTCTCCTCCTTGTCTACAAGAAACTCTACAGTCCCGGCATTTTCATAATCTACCGCCTTACAGATATCTACAGCATATTTATGCAAGCTTTCTCTTGTCCTCTGTTTTAGATTGATACTTGGAGCTACTTCTACTACTTTCTGAAATCTCCTTTGGACTGAACAATCCCGTTCAAAAAGATGAACCAAATTGCCATGGCTATCCCCTAATATCTGTACTTCTATATGTTTGGGATTATCAATGTATTTCTCCACAAATACTCGGTCATCTCCAAATGCAGTCTTCGCCTCTCGACTTGCTTCTGAGAATAATTTTTCAAGATTTTTTTCTTCATGCACTACTCGCATTCCTCTTCCTCCCCCTCCAGTAGCAGCCTTTACCATTACAGGAAATCCTATTTTGCGAGCAAAGGACAAGACTGAATCATAATCTGCCAGAGCCTTTCCTGAAGCTTCTACAATAGGCACATTCGCTTCTTTAGCAATTACTTTAGAACTAAGTTTGTCCCCCAGTGACTCCATAGCTTCCGGTGATGGCCCTATCCATATTATTCCTGCATCCCTGCAAGCTCGTGCAAAATCTGGGTTCTCAGATAGAAACCCATATCCTGGATGGATAGCATCCACATCATGTTCTAGAGCCACATTTATAATAGCCTGAATATCTAAAAAGGGCTTTAATGGATCATCATTCGCTCCTATCTGAAAAGCCTGATCAGCTTTATATCTGTGCAAAGAGAACCTATCCTCAAATGTATATATAGCAACTGTCTTGATACGAAGCTCTGATGCTGCTCTAAATACTCTTATCGCTATCTCGCCCCTATTAGCAACCAGTATTTTATTTATTCTCTTTTTCACAATCTGAAATATTATTCTATTGTATCCAAAATTAAGGGTTATCCTGCAAATATATGTTGGTGCTTTTTGCGATATGTTGTGCTTTATTTGCTTTGCGAAGTTGTGTTTCGAATCTTTGACTGTCTTTTAGTTAACATGATCAACATAACAGATCGTCAAAAACCGGTCTCTCAAAAAACTTTTGAAATACAATCATAGACAGGACATTTTTTATCTTCCTATTTGAAAATTGGACTTATTAAACAAATCCTCCTTAATGATATTCATCTTATTTTCAATTGATGAACTTATTCCAAGAGAGTATAAAGAACTTATGAATTTGAAATGGTTTGATACAATTGAAATAATGAAGTGTTATATGAACCTTTTGGGGGCAAATATTCGCAAACAATCAAATTAGCTTTCAACAGGACTAAGAAAGATCAAT
>Ga0055584_100000529_pt1 | contig 36345 bp, 53 predicted proteins | sample OSDHelmetaG_FD_58716 | JGI IMG/M metagenome (GOLD analysis project Ga0055584, IMG submission 58716) | Pelagic marine sediment microbial communities from the LTER site Helgoland, North Sea, for post-phytoplankton bloom and carbon turnover... | ecosystem: Environmental > Aquatic > Marine >...
TGAACCAAAAAGTTCTGAATCAAAACATTGATAATAATCTTCATTCCATATTTCAATACAATAATCGGTTATTGGTGCATTACCATAATTAAATACTGTGTATGTTAGTTGATATGTAGGTATATCACCTATACAACCTATATCAAACTCAATATCACCAACTACTGCATCTGGTGCATCTGGCGGGCAAGCAAAATCAGGAGATGCTACAGCCGCACCGGGATTCTCATCTCTACATAGATACCACGAATTGTTACAATTTTGATCTTGATATGTTCCAGGCCCTTCACCCGTTGCCCAGCCCCCATTGTTTTCATACCAAGTTGAACCATAATTTAATTGCCATACTACAAATTCAATACATTCATCTTCTGATAACCAATAATCAATTAAATCATCCCCACATTCGGCAACGGGGTTGGGGTAAGTAATATAATCACCTGGTGGATTAAGAGGGATGGTAACCACATCGCCAGTAATTAACCCATCACCCATAATATCTGATTGAAAAGTTACTGATGTAGATGGACTATACCACCAACCAGGATGAAAGCTAGTAGGATTCATACCTAAGTTGTACCCATTATCTACCCATTGTGGACTGCATGGAGCATTTGGTAGTGTTAATAGGTCAACTACCTCATTATCTGGATCGATGGCTTCTGGCAAGTGATAACCTATTTGTAGCATGGTTACTGCCCCATTAACACCACCTGGTCCATTTGCGGTACATCCCGCTGAGTTAATTACTTCAACTGTAACCTCATATGTATTGAGATTCACATCAGTTATAGCTACATCACATTGACCTTTGATTGTGAAGTGTAGAAAGAATAGTACAGAGAAAAAAGATATTAGACGCATACAAGCTCCTTGGGTTTCATTCGAGTGAAGGCATATAAAAAATATTATGTTACCTATGTTGTGATTCTAAACAACGAAGGGATGATTACCTCTGTAATCACCCCTCCATCATCTATTTTATATAAGTATGTAGCTACACTCAGAAAGTGTATTTCAAACTAGCATTCCAAGTTCTACCAAACCCAAACCATACAAAGTTTTGTGTATCAACACCATTCCACGTATCTGAAGTTTCAGTAGTGTGAATGTTTGTGTTAGATTCTGCAATATATGTAGTGTTTAGTGCGTTGTTCATATTGGTTCTGAATTGGAAGTTACCAACCCTAGCAGTAATACCCAAGTCCAATAAACCATAAGAAGGTAGCTTCAATGCGCCAGCATTATCATCCTGAGTGAACACATCATCAAGAATTGAGTAATCAGCGTATAATCCATCAACAAAACGATATCCAGCATCCATAGAGATGTTTTTGGTAACTTTGTAGTCAGCACCCAAGTTAGCCACAAATTGTGCAGCATCACCCACTTTAGCACCTTCTAAGTACAATGTACCAGTACCAATCTCAGTTTGGTTCTCATCGTATAACGTTGAAGTGAAGTCCTTAGTGTACTTCCAATCACCAGCAGATACCATACCCGTTAGAGTCAACTTATCGGTAGTGTAGTACTTCGCTTCCAATTCGATACCATTGTGTTGTACGTCGATATCACGGAACTGAGCGAATCCATCAACACCTTGTTGGTTAGCCAATGAACGAGTGATAAAACGATTACCCCAGTTTGTAGAGTATGCGTTCACATTCACAGTCAAATCACGAGTATTATAACCATACCCCAATTCGATTGAACGGATTTCTTCGTTCTGTAAATCATCGTTAATTGAGTTTCCATAGTTAGGGAACACCGCATCAAACATTGGTTGGCGTGAAATCAAACCCGCGTTGAAGAACACATTGTTCTTTTCATCGATGTTGAAGTTAGCACCACCCTTCACATAACCACCTAACAAGTTAGATGTTTCTGAAATTGGGTTTTCTGGTTGGTCGAAGTAATCTTCTCTTTGGTAAGATTGATTCGATACACCTGTTTGGACAACAGCGTTGAATTTATCATCTTTGTTGTACTCAACCATACCATTTAAACCAGCCCATCCAACTTTACCAACATTATAGTAATCAATCTTAGGACCGTTTAATCCTGTGTTATTGAATGGTGATGCGTTTACAGTTGTATTGATGAACTGACCATTTGAGTTATCATTACCAGTAGAGTAGTATGCATCAAGTCCCATCAAATCGTTAACTACACGATAATGATACCCTTTGTATCTACGAAGGTCAACACCCAATGATGTTTTCCAATTACCCCACTCACCTTCTAAGTTAGAGATTGCCCCAACCCAATCATGTGAGTTCATAGATGCTCTACGAATCATACCGCCACTGTACACTCCATTATCTGAGAATCCATTGGAACCAATCAACTGACCATAGAATGGTGAGTCAACCAATGAATCGGCTACACCATATGGCTGAGCGCCTGCTTGGTTAGCATCAACAATTGCATCATAGTTGATAGTTCCATCATCGTTACGGAATGTAGTTACACTATCTTCGTACATAAACTCATACAAATCTTTTCTGTATGGAAGTACATCATAGTTTCTACCACGAGGTCCAGTACCACCACCACGACCAGCAGAACCATATAGAGATGTGTTCAAAGTGAGGTTTTCAGTAATATCCCAATCCCAGTTGAATGTAGCAAGTGGTTTGTTGTAGAAGTTTCTTCTCATATTGAACTCTTCTCCATCACGCGTTCCACCGTTTGAATTCCATCGAGCATCGATACCATCGGCGTTTGCTTCACCAAAGTTTTGGAAATCACGTATAGATACCCAAACATCACGTTGGTGATGCCACTGCCCAGCACCTAATACGGATAGATTCATTTTATGAGATGAACCCTCTGGCTCATACCCAACCGCACCAAAGTAAGTCCAACCTTCACCTGAAGTATTGTACACATAACCATCACCACCCCACTTACTTAATAGGAATGATGTAGCCCAACCATTCTCATCTTTACCTGAGTTATAGTTGACTGTTGTTTTTAGATAACCATCGTTACCCATAGTTTGTGCAACTGAACCACCCTCATCGAGCTGTGCTGCTTTGGTGAAAATGGATACAGTACCACCAACAGATGGAACTGCCAATCGAGATGCACCCAAGCCACGTTGAATTTGGATACCACTAGCAACATCTGTTAGACCTTGCCAGTTCGACCAATACACCCAACCATTTTCCATATCATTAACGGGTTGTCCGTTGATAAGAAATGAAGTGTTACGTTGGTCGAATCCACGTAGAGATAGTCGGGAATCACCATAACCACCACCTTGCTTCGTAGCATATACGCCAGGAGTTCGGTTCATAATTTCAGGAAACTCTTGGTTTCCCGTCTTTAGTGCAATCTCCTGTGGGGAGATTTTTGATACCGCAACAGGTGTTTCTCGCACCTTAGCGATATCAATAACGCCAGAGGTAACAATTACCTCTCCTATCAATTCTACATCAGGTTGTAAAACTATGGTGCCTCCACCAATGTTTTCTGATTGTAGATACCCCAAAAATGATACCGTAAGAGTATCAGTTTTAGTTGCTGAAGGGATTGTAAAGTTTCCTTCCGTATCTGTTACTGAACCAACCGCAGTTCCTTTAATTAATACGGTTGCCCCTGGAAGTCCATCTTTACTACCTTCTCCTAAAACTTTTCCGCTAACTTGCGCAAAAGTATTCACAAATGGCAAACCCGCCATCATTACTGCAAATAATAGTTTTTTCATCATCATATCCTATTATTGATTATTGTTTTTTCGGTGAGCATAAAAATCCCCATCAACAGTCACCGTCTCTATCAATGGGGTTTTCTTTATCATTCTTCGATTAGATAATTATACCAATCGGTTCCTGAACAATCTTCGTTCGGAAATCGAAACTTAATCGTTCGATTACCAAATGAGATTTCTTTATCAAAATATGTGGGAATAGTCGCACCTCCGGCGACCTTCTCATTACGTTCGAAAATTATATCAACCTTTACTGAAACCTCATCATAGATTTTAGCGAGGTTACGCTCGAATCGTTCCAACTCTTTCCACGGACCTCTATTGAGTCCTTCGTGTTGGAGTGCGCAATTTAGATAGGAGAATGTTTTCTTCAAAGTTTCTCTATCGCAATTGAATGCTGCTGCGGGAGCAAGATGTCCCCTATCCCATACGTTGTTTCTGTAATCATCAACATCTGAGGTGTATACATCGCTGTGTCCATAGAAATCCATACCACTTCTCTTAGCATCCCCATTCGGACACATTACCTTATAGGTAACTTTTAATGGCTGTTGTAGGGGTTCTGAGTATCTGACTTGGAATACATCAGTTGTTATTTCCCAAATCTTACTTTGTGAGTATGTGGTTAGTGTAAATAACACACATACCATTGTTGTTAAAATCTTCTTCATTGTGTTAACTTATTCATTATTCTCTTCCAAAAAGAAACTTTCTTTTTTTTGTAGGGTTTCTGAGCGTATATGTTCCAAAAAAGCTTAGCTAACTCTTCATCATTCACAATTGGTAATATATATGTACCTAAATGATTAGCCATCTCTAAATCACGATTAAATCCGTTTTTATGTGGCCCATAGTGATAAAAATATCCCCAAGCTTCTTCGATTGGAAGTTCACCATTGGCTAAATTGGGTAATGTGCCTGAATTACTCACCTTATATGCATCTTTGATTAAATATCGCTTGTCGATACCCATATCCATCGCCAACTCTCTGAGGTACTTTTGTTCAATAAATAAGATGTATGCCAATCTGTGGTCTATCTTCTTATCAGATACCACCTTTGCGTATTTGTAGAACTCCTCAATAAATTTAGATTTGAGTTCATCATTGTTTAAATACATTAATGATGTTTGGTCTGCGAAATCATCCCACTCAAACAATGTGGGTGATATCCCACCAAACTCAGCTGCTTCTGAACTATCGATGTATGCTAAATGTTCAGCATCCAAAATCTCTTCTAATAATGTAACACCCATCCCACCATCGAACACATCAGTATTTAGCTCAAGAGATGTATATGGTACAAAATCACCATCGACGTGCACAATCGGGCCCACTTCGTTCTCAATCGCTTCTATTTTAGAAATCGACCAGAAATGTGATATATCAATATCAGTTCTCTTTGGGAGATGCTTTACTTCATCCCAAAATTCTAACAAACCGAACTTATCAAATTCGGTCATATAATCCGAATCAACATATAGAACCATTTTGTGTTGGGGGTGGAATCTTCTCCACATTATCGCAGAGAAAAGGGGAAGGATTATATCCAATCGAGATAGTTCTTCCCCTTTACAGTTCCTAAAGGACCATACAGCCGTAATCATACATCGAAACTTTTTTGGTTAGTTTTTAGTTATCTTGTGCCTAGCCCACCACGCTGAATAGCTGCTCGGAGGGATGCCAATCTATCACTTCTATCACTGGATAGTCGTGAGGTTCGAGATACTCTATCGTCGCTACCACCTGCGGGTCTAACACTACTCACAGCATCACCACGAGAATCTACTGCTGGTCTTGGTTGTACTACAGGAGGTCCAAATCGAGTTGGAGTTGTTGCTGGTGTGGGTGATGTCGTATCTGATGCTGCTGTTGTGGCAGTGATAGGTGCTGGGGGTGGAGGTGCTGGTGCCACCACTGGTGCAATATCTAATATATCTTGATAAATCTCTCTGGCAACTCTACTAATAGAGGCCCTAGTTCCGGTCACAGGAATTTCTTCAATAATTAATTCTGCGACGGCTTTAGATAAAACATATGTATCTTCAAACAATGGTGTTCCAAGATATCCGTTTGTTTTAAATGCATTCTCCACTTGGTTGAATACCTGGGCTTGGTACTCTGAGAATACTAATTCTTTTGTGTCTAACATAATCTAGTCCTTTTAAGTATGTATTTCCAATATAAATATGTAGATAATAGTTTTTACACTAATTACCACACATCATCTCCGTTGTAATCGACATCACCATAATCATCGGATGGCCATATCGAATCAGATGTACCGTCTGTGATATCAGGTTTAATTTCATCCACAAGTGAATCTGCCATTGATAGTATATTAACTACATACTGTTTGTGGGTGGTGTTAACATTATCAATCCGTATGGTCCTACGGTCGCCGCCAGTTGTTATGATTATGATAAACTCATCCTCAACTATTATATTTTCAATATCATTCATCATTTTTTCAATCATTCTTTTTTTTCAAAAATATACCATATGAACCAAAGAGTATTTTCCCAACCTCTTTACTATAGGTAGTTAAATCCATATCAAAAAATTCACTTTCCGATACAAATTTTATCTCGTCATGTTCAATTAGTTTTGCTTTACCACTAACTAACTTCACAGTCATTGCGGTGAACTCCATTTCATCATCTGAAAGTGTTCTTAGTTCGTGGAATGGATACACTTCGATATCCAATTCTTCTTTGAACTCACGCGTTACTGCTTCATCGATAGTTTCACCTTCTTCCACCTTTCCACCAGGAAACTCCCACTTATTTGGAAATGTAGGGTTCGTTGATTTTCTCTTACCAATCAAAACCTTATCATTCCATATCAATATCCCGCAAACTACTTTCATCATCCATTATGTTAAATATCCGTTCCCACACCATCAATGTTAATTCCGTTCTAGTGTTCAATGGTAGTAAGATGTGTAGATATTCAAACATCGTATTTTGAGATACGGGTTTTGAATTATCAAATATGGTATTTTTAAACATTAACGGAAACATCCGGTTCCTTTTTATCAAACAACTCTTCACGAGCACCGCCATCGATTCCAAAGTGAATCAATAAATCTAACATACCACGTCGTTTAACGAAGTCAGGACGAGTTCCAGTTGTTCTGATTGCCTTCACTAAGGCAGAATCATCAATATCTTTTTTGGTAACATAAATCCAGCTAAATCGCCCATCCTTAACAACCATCCAAGATGCTTCGTTGGTGATTGAGTAGCTGATTTCCTTACCCCACTTCTTAATAGTGCTTTTCATTTTGCTTTTTGTTAATTGTTTTGTTACACAAATATACGAACTTATTTACTATTTTCCAAATTTTCGTTCAACTTTATTTCAAGTGCACTTGTAGATGTATACTTAAGCCATTGAAGGCAGTTTTCTATTATCAACTTTTCTTTCACAATCACATCATGCCAAGGTTTCAACCTATCGGTTAATTCATCTTTTGATTTCAAATTTGGTTTCATAGAATCGTAAAACATATTCAACCATTCGAAATATACCACAGCAGCATTCATCTGATTGGTTTGTGTTGGGTTGTCTATTGTTTCAATATCCCTACGTGCGAATATATCAACCAGAACCAAAAATTGTGTATTTGGTCCGTATTCAGTTAGAAATGCTCCGGCATCAATTATTTTATACTTCTTAACCCCATCAACCTCAATTTCTTTGGTGGTGAATCTGCGTTTGACTTCTTCGTACAATTTCAAATCAACATCACTACTAAGTGGAAAATCAACCCTACTAATCAAATCCACATAGTGCATATCAGTTCTATCGAAGAAGTTGTAGCTTGATAAGAACTTACTCATATCGTGGATTCCATATGAATCATAAATTTGGTCACCGGCCTTATAATCTACCACAGCAATTAATTTGGATTTATTACCATCTTCGCTATTAAATCTAGATGCTCCCACATTATTTGAATGGTTAAACAAATCTAATATTGGATTAAACCCACCATCAGACCAAGACCTAGTATCAAAATTAAGTAGCATCCATACGATTTCATCACGAGATAGTTCAGGTTCTTTATCCGACCACCACTCACTTCTGTGTTTTATTCTATCAATAGTAGTGAGTGCGATTGCGTAATCCGTTGGTGATATTTCTTCCAACTTACTCAACTCATCAGCTGTGGCGAAGAAGATACTACTTTTTTTGAACGAATCCAACGATTCATGTGCTAAAAACATCTGATGTATATCAGAATCTTCACCCTTTTTGTATTCATCGAACATACGTGATATGTAATCATTGTTAACCAACTTATTACCCCATTCACTAAAAAGAGAAACAGGCCCAGTGTACAATGTAGTTGATTTTGGGATATCTTCTGTAGCGTACATACCACCAATACCATCTACAATTTTGTATTCAATCGCTGGGTGTAAATTATATCCCCTATCATTAGCCCATTTCAATAAGCTATCATATTCAATATTCGTCATTTTAACATATCTTTTATTTTATCACTTAGAGAATCTAAATCTATTTTTTTACCTAAATGGTTTGATAACGTACCAATCACTTGTTGACGTTGGAAAGGTGAACCATATCTCCATATGTAAGCTAGTGTTGTTTTATAATGGCTTATCTTAGAATTCAACTTCTCTATAGATTCAATCAAATGCATTTCATCTTCTTCTGTTAATTCAAATTCAACACCACGATCCACTGCTATAGAAATTACACCTAACAAATCATCATTTTTGTATCTCTCATTTAAAACTTTGAAATCATTCTCATCCCCACCTGCATCCGGATGTAATTTTTTAGCAACATCTTTGTACACTTGTTTGGTTGCGGGTGATATTGGTGATTTTGATTTCTTCTTTACCTTTTTTGCATTTTCGATTGCCTGCTCTTCGGTTAGTTCATCTTTAGGTATTACGTCAGAAAAGAGAGACTCGAATTCTGTTGCCAGCTCCGAGTGCTCTTCTTTCCTATCGTCCAATTCCAATTTAAGAAAGTTGTATTGATATACTAACTTTTTAAGATTTTTCATCGGAATCTGATGGTTCATTCACCACCATACACTCTGTAGTTAGCAGCGTACCCGCAACAGAAACCGCTTTCTCAATAGCAGTTCTCGTTACTTTAGTAGGGTCAACAACACCCACATTAATCAAATCACAAAATTCTTCGGTTACTACATTATATCCAACAACCACACTCTTATCTGGTGATTCGTTCAACTTTTCCAACAAAGAATCTGCTGATATTCCCGCGTTTTCAATAATTGCCCTAAATGGGGATTCACACGCCGATTTTACAATCTCAATACCAGTGAGTCTATCTTTTGATAAGTCACTTCTTTCTTCTGTAATAGAGTTTCTTGAATGAATCAGAGCAACTCCGCCACCAGGAACAATACCCTCTTCTAATGCAGCTTTAGTTGATAGAATAGAATCATCAACTCTATCCTTCTTTTCTTTCAACTCAACTTCAGATTCAGCGCCTACTTTGATAACTGCTACACCGCCGGCTAGCTTAGATAATCGAGTCTGTAGTTTATCTTTTTCAAAATCAGAATCTGTTTTTACCCGCTCCGCCTTAATGACTGTGATACGACCCTCAATATCTTCGTTTTCACCATGCCCACCAATAAGAGCTGTTTTTGATTTATCAGATACAACCCTATCACAGCTACCCAAGTGCTCTTCGGTAACATCTTCAAGTGTTAGTCCCATTTCAGATGTAATTAAAGTAGCGCCAGTAAGTGCTGCCATATCCTTCATAATCTCTGTACGTTCACCACCGAAGCCAGGAGCTTTTACCGCCAAACATTTGAGAGTACCCCTTGCTGAGTTCACTACCATAGCCGCCAGTGCATCCCCATCCACATCATGTGCGATAATCACAACTGGTGTATTACTCATAGATGATTTTTCCAAAATACCAACGATATCATCCATTTGTGAAATTCGACCATCATACAATAGAATATTCGGTTCTTCTAAAATAGATGCCAATTTGGCTTGATTGTTCATAAAGAAGTGAGATAGATACCCCTTATCAAACTCCAAACCTTCCACAATTTCTAATGTGGTTTCAGATGAATTACCCTCTTCTACAGTAACTACCCCATCGTTTCCTACCTGATGGATAGCCTCTGCGATAATTCCACCAATTTCTTCATCACCATTCGCAGATATAGTTGCAATATTTTTGATTGCATCATTGGTTTTGATGTTAACCGATACGTTCTTAATGAGATTATCAACCACATCCTTCACAGCTAACTGCATACCTCTGTATAGTTCGATGGGATTAGCCCCACTATCTACTGCTTTCATTCCTTCATTGAAGATATGTTGTGCTAATACTGTTGAGGTAGTTGTACCATCACCAGCATTATCAGCAGTTTGTTGAGATGCTTCTTTGATAATCTGTGCACCCAAGTTCATAGTTGAATCTGTGAACTCAATCGATTTGGCGACTGTAACACCATCCTTTGTGATGTGTGGTGTTCCCTCTCGCTCAATAATTACATTTCTACCTCGCGGACCTAAGGTTACCTTAACCGCATCCGCCAATTGGTTTACACCACTAAGTAGTTTTTCTCTACTTTCTTTTCCGTGAAAAATTTGTTTTCCCATAACTTATTTACTCCTTTACTTTTTATTGATGTAGTCTAAACATTTGTTCAACACCTCTGCCACAGCTTGCATATCTTTAACAGAGATAGTTGCTGATTGTGAAAGTTGATACAATATTCCAATTTCTTTTTGTGTGAAGTGAACCGTTGGCTCATCACTACTTTTTACTTTTTTTTCCATAACTTATATATCCTTTGTTTTTGATTTTAAGGTTTCTTTTGCTTTTTGAATTTGTTCTACTCTCCATTGTGGTTGCCCACCCCTAATGTTTCCTTTCAGATTGTGGAAACAATTATAACATAGGAATCGTAGATTTTTTAGTATGTGATTAGTCCAATCATCATCGATGTGGTCTAATATCAATGGTACTTTACCATCTGTAATACGTTTCTCCTCATACCCACAATTGTGGCAACATGGTTTGAAATTAACTTTATCTGAATTATTCAGTAATCGATTCTTTAGTTGATGTACTGAATATTTAGGATACTTACCTTCCAATATATCTTTGAGTGCGTATTTACCTTTTGTTACATTGTATGGTTTCTTTACACCCTTACCTCTTTTATTCTTTTGTAAATCCCACAAATCTTTAGATGTCTCCGAATCAATATACCGTCGGGCATACTTTTCATATGTGGTTAATGAAATGTTAAGGAATCGTGCGGCGCCGCTGTTGGATTTAGAGTTCTTCATCGCATAACGAATTTGAGCTTCAGTTAGGTTGAGTGGGGTTCTACCCTTACCCAACACAAATCCATTTGGCATCACATCACCCTTTTTCATTTGATTTTCCAAAGGTATTATTAGATGTAAATAACCACTTGATTGTAAGTGCTACGAAAAATGATTCTGCGAATGTGAATGTTGGTAATTCAAACTTTGGTGATATAATACAACCCCAAACCAACCAGAATGGGATTGTGAACACCAATACCCATAACAAAAATATACCTAATGTTGCGAGTACACCAAGTGTAATATTAATACTTTCCTTCATAACTATTTTCCATTTATATATAAGTATTAAGCTTTATATTTAAAATACAAACTTTGTAAAAATTGGAAATCTTTTTCACTTAGTAGGTACTGTGTTTCGTGAAATTTCTTCATCAGTTTGAATAATCGGTTTCTATCACGCCATTGTGGAATACCCCTCATATTACCACTACTATAAACAGCATCATATATCAAGTCCAACACCCGTTTCTGCTGATGTCGTATACTTACAAATACGCTTCTTACACTATCCATCACTTCCAAAATAATTGTACGGAAATGAGCCCAACTGCCAAAATCAAAGATACCAACGTTTTTGGTGTAATACCTTGATTGAAGAAATATGATACTCCAATTCCATAAACTAACATTCCAATTCCAAATCCAATGAATCTAGCGGGCCACATTACTCCTTCAAATCCCTGTACAGTGTATTTAGTTCCCCATAGATACAGAAATGATATTGGTACACCCGCCAATGCGAGCACCCACTCATTGGTTTTAAACCAATCCCATTTAAACTGACCGTTCAGCTGAAAGAACACCAAAATGTGAGCTATCAGAAACCACCAGATACCATACAATATATCTCTAATTATCATTCTTCATCGTTATATACATTGATAGATGGGAGTCCCGAATAATGACAATGATTATTGTACCAATACTCATCATCCAACATATCATCATGTTCTTCGTTCAAAGGGTCGTTTCCCTTCAACTTCTCATCATCTATCCAACGTTTAGTTAAACTCATACTACTAATATACAAATAATTTTTTGAATTACCAAAAATCTTTCCCAGCTTTTCCTCTCAAAAACTTCTTTTGTTTCTGAATAGCTCGTTTGAGTTCTGATTTGTTTACCTTTTCCGCTTTGGGTGTGGTTGTTAACGTTCTCTTTACTCCAAAGTACTTTTCTTTGTAGAGTGCAATTAGACCTTCACCACCCATACCCATAGCTAGGATGTCGGTTTTCTCAGGCAAATACTTTTTAGACCTTGCGTTGTTTACCTTATCAATGTGGTCATCAAATATTTCTAATCTGGGTTTCCTACATCGAGGTGGTTTGTGAACTACAATTGTTTTCATACTTAGTACTCAACGTAACCTATCAAACCACGATTCTTACCAACCTCAATAGCGGTAGCTCGCTTCTCACGAGGATTCTTATCACTTTGGTTGTTGATGATAATACGTTCACTACGTCCAATACCCATCACCAATTGATGGAATGGAATCCCCAACAAATCCATCTCCTGAATAGTTGTATCACGCAAATACTCAGGACGGGCGGTTGTTAGGACGATGTGATGGCCTTCTTTGAACATCTTCGTTAAGTATTCTACCGCACCTGGCAGAGCCTTACTGGTGAGTGGGTTAATGTTTTCAAATTGTACTTGATGAACCAAAGTTCCATCAATGTCGGTGAAAATAGTTTTTTGTTTCATATCATATCTCTCTCAATCATTACAGGTACAATATACGAAATAATATGGATATATCCAAATTTCTATGTTAAGAAATGGTTAAATGTGTACATTTCTCATGCAATCTTTTCATATGTTTGCATGGTGTGTATCTACGGAATTCTCTGGCTTTACACTCACAATCCACAATATTGTAATCAGTTACTCTCACATTGTAGTAGGATAACTTTCCAGTCTTTTTGTTCCTACTACCCATTTCACGATAGTACCACGTTGTTCCTGGTGGATTTCGATACCAACTCATTAATTCAACTGAAGTTTTGCTTTATCAATTACTTTTTGGTCGGTAATAAATCGGGTGGTATCCTCTAAAGTACGACCATTATTCTTTATTTCATTCACAATCCATTCAACTGTTCCAAACTTAGGTCGGTTATCAATACTAACATACTTACAACCACCAGTAATGAAATTACCATTATCTGTTTCGTAACTTGCGTTTCGGGTTTCGTACATATCAGTCATACCATCGAAACGACCATATTTGAACAACTCAACAAAGTTACGAATCAAATCGTAGTCACTTTGAGGAAGTGGTGACCCATCCTTCTTACAAACATTTACGTTGAGGGAGTTACCCATACTAAAATGGTCAGCCTTCACCTTACACAGGTAGTTTTTGTTGATGGTCTTCACATATTGTTTAACCATCTGACCACCCTCAGTTGGTCCAATGTTGAGGTAATTCTTACCTTCGTTCTCACCATAAGTGTATTTTCGGAGAGCTTTCTTCCGAACATTGTAACGAATTCCCTGAAAATCTACTTCGATGTTTGGGTTATTTTTCATATCTCTTAGTTGTTTACTTCAATCATCTCCAATGGAACATTCCAAATACCACCACCATTTAAAAGTCGTAGTTTGGCTTTGGTTCGGTTGATTTTCTCAACACGAAGTTGTTTACCCTTCATCTTAGGGTGGTTAACACTCACATTAGCACCAATGTAAAGTTGTTGTTTCTTTTCGTAACCATCTAAGGTTCTCTTACTCTTAATCACCTCAACCACCATCTTGTTCAAAGAACGGAGGTCCTCAATACTCATTTGATTCAATTCTGAATAATTCATATATCTTTGTTTTATTTCTTTCTTAACCTTACCCTACTAAAGTACGGAATATATCTGATATTTCCAAACTTTTAATGTTAAGAAATTGTAAAATCTTTTTTATGTTTCTCTTTTCGATTGTACACCTTCTTACTATCTATAGTTTGTTGAGTCATACGCTTACCGACGTGATGTGAGGCCTCGCCTATATTTTGGAAACCAGCTACTTCGGTTGATTCTGTATGTTTCTTTTTCTTTCCCATCACTTATACTACAATATAATAAAAAAAGGGAACTTTTTCAAGTCCCCTTTGTTAAATTTATGTTAATTATCTACCCTGCCCTCTGTATTTCTTTTTGTATTTCTTCGAACTTTTTAGTTTAGAAGATTTAGTTTTAGAGTGAACACCCGGTCTCTTTTTTTTGGAGCTTCCGCCGTACAACGATAATGTTAATTTTGCCATAATTTATTTTTTGTTTATTTGTCTATCCAATGGTTTTTTCAAACTGATAGTTTTTGGTCCGTTACTATCAATCCAGCTATAGAGAATCTTCTTCCAAATTTTCTCAGGTAGAATACCACCACCTTGCTTCTTAATAGGAAGTGATTTAAATCCTTTAACTGCGCCGGTCAGCACGTTCCCATCTTTATCTTTGAACATCACAGTGTTCTCTCTGTTGTTCAGAATCACATCAACCCTACCATTTAATCCCTTCGGAAGCCCACCAGTTAGAATACTCCAAATTGTTTTTGCAGCACCTTCATGTGTTTGTAATAGAATATCATCCGGCACAACTCTGCTTCTACTCTTATTCTGAGCTACCGCTAAGTGGTAGTTGGTTAGTACCCAAATAAGGTGAATGTTATTAGCATCGTATCCAGCATCAACCAATGGTTTGATTACAGATGTGATAGATTTTACTTTCTTAGCTGTGATATCAAACAATAGGTTAGGTAGTGTTTCTTTGTTCTCTTTACCTTTTAACATATTGATTAACCACTTATCTTTTAATCCCATAGCATCAACAATATAGTGTAGTGATGCTACATTGTTTGGATTTTTCAAATCAGCTGCAACATCTTCGATATTTAAACCTCTACCCACAACGAATTCTTCAACGTGTGCTTTCTGGTCCTCTGGCAACTTATCACCATACTTCTTCATCCAATCATCTACTGAGAACTTACCCAACTGGTCTAACTTAGCAACAGCATTTTTCATCTCATCAACATCTCTCACTTTGAATCCAGCTGAATCTATGAAGTTACCAATTGCGAATCCCTTACCACTACCAGCACCACCTGCCATAAATACGATTTGCCCATATGGTGCTCTGTTAGAGAATGTGATTAGTTTTTCATCAATTTGCTCTTCGTTTACTGATTCCTTCATAAATTTCTTCCAATCTGAGTGTTGAGGTGCTTTATCAATAACCTTTACATTTTTCATCAAGCCTTTAGTTTGTTCACTACTTCTTGGATTGGCAATTTTTGATGCAAATTTGTTTTTAAGGTCTACATAGAAGTATGCCCCAAAGTAATCTATGATATATGCACCTTTCTTACCTTTGAACGTACTATATTCATTATGGAGTAACACACCAGGAACTTCTAAACCGAGACCCGAATGACCAGAGATATATTTGATTGGAGTATCTTTGGTTAACTCATAGTAGTTGTGGCCACGAGACGGTGAAACCATTCCTTCGCTAACCGATTCTTTTTTGATACCCAATTGTTTCTCAATCTCTTTGTAGTTTACATACTTAGGGTCAATCTTATCGAAGCTTCCAAGAGTTGGGTCATCGATATCGATAGAGTAGTTACCCTTACCAGACTTATCTCTCCAATAGTATTGGTCAACAACTTCATTGTTTTTCTTACCATCGTGAATGTTAACTACCGTTGGCTTTTGACCGCCTAAGTAACCATAACTAGCCTTACCGAATCGCTGTAAGTATGTAACCCAAGACCTACTGGTTTTCAAACCCTTTTCTAATATATTACCATTTTCATCTGAAATGAAGTAACGACCTGGCATTGGTTTACGATTGAATGCTGCTAGTGCTGATTTAGACCAACCAGGTCCCTCATTAACAGATTCGAATTTGTAGAACTTCAGTTCTTTAGCATCATAGGTTTTCATTGTACCATCAACAAACTTCAAATGGAACTTTCTACCATATGCTCTGATAATCAAACCCATTTTGTTATCTTTCACCACCAATGCCGAATCACCTTCTTCCGCATCTTTCCACTCAATGGTAGATTCTGATACTGGCTCAGCTTTGTTGAACATCTGGTCCAACTCTACATCTTCTAATAGTGTGGACTTGATTTCGTTTTGTATGAATTCTTTTAGGTTCATATTACCTTCCTTTGTATGGGAATAGGTTGTTTAGCTTCTCCTGTCGCTCTGAACAACCGCAATCTTCTTTGCCCAATTTGTGTGCAATCTTCTCAGCAATAATATCAAGTTTTGCTGCAGCGGTTACTTTGGCGATTGAATCACCTAAACCTTTTGATTTTTTATTAGAGTTTGCCATATTATCCTTCTATTCTCAGATGTAAACCCTCTTCGACCAACATCTCATATACACTTTTAATTAGCTCCTCATCATCAGATTCTTTTACCAAACACTTTCCAGTGTTATGTACAATATCTGCGATTGAACAACCTTGCATATATGGGTAATTCAAATATCTCTGAATACACCTTACAACGTGGTCAAACGAATTAACATTATCATTTAGTATAAATAGTTTCATAAATCAAAAATCGATTCGAATTTGAGTATAGTTGGGACAAGGTAATCTAAATCACAAATCTCTGCTGTGATGGGCCTTCCCGTAACATCCATCACATATACAATCCAACCTTTAACTGATTGAACTTCCTGTGGTATTTGCTTTGCTAATATTTCCATTCATAATCTCCCAACTTTTGTTTTGTAACTTTACAATATTGGCACACTTTTCATAATGTTCAATATCAGTAAAGTATTCAAGAAGTAAGTTTAGTAGTTGATTGCGCATCTCCACACTAAACTCTGGACTCCATTGGAAATCCCTTTTCATAAGGGCCCCATATGCCATTTCCATTACTTTCTTTTCGTAGTTCATTTGATTATAAATATTGATTTTAAGTTACTGAATTAGCTTTTGTACATATTTTTGTACATCTTCTTCGATAAATTCACGCACCAAATGGGTTTTGATACGAACGTTTGGGTATTTTGACTTCAGTCTATCTACAGCTTTGATGTTCTTAGATGAATCATCCATAAATGCGATATCGGTGTATCCCTTTTTGATATGCTTTTCAATCCAATCAGATTTATCTTTTGGATTGTTACTACCCAATGCTACAACGTAAACATCCAAACCATACTCATCCTTAAAAAACTTTCTGACTGGGAATCCCAACTTACGAGCCGTTAGTATGGTAACTTTTTTCTGTGGGTTATCCAACATACGTTGTAGCAGTTTCAAATTCTTTTTGATTACCTTTGGGTTGTTCAACATTCCGTTGAACTCTCTGAAGTCGTATTCATCACCTGGCTTCTCATTATACTTTGCGTATTTGGCAGGGTCCATCTTAGTTTCAGTACCATCTTTGTGTTTCACATAGATGTTCGATGTGGTTGTAGCCAAAGTATCATCAAAATCAAATACTCTGAGTATCTTACCCTCATTCAGATTGAATATCTTATTTACGAAATCCTCTTTCTTCATATCACTTCAACTTTGGGATACCACCAATCTTTGGAATTCGATTCTTCCACTTAGTGTATATCTGTTTACGATTCTTATCGGTAATGATACCATCATCCCTCAATGAATCTAAATAATCATCAACTACCTTCTGATATGGTTGTTTCATAGTTTTGGCCTTTGAGTACAACCCATGTATGTTAGCATCCACCTCTTTTGGTAGTAAGAAGTATTTGTAGTACAACTTTGGATTCGAACGAATCTTTTGCCGCATTGCCTTATCACCTCTCATTATCTTAGATGGTTTTACTGAACCAGAACCTCTGCCATGTGTTAGGTGTTCTATTTCATGTCTAACCAAATCTCTCAATACAGGTTGTATTTTTGAAAAAACCTTACCACTACTCGCATCTTCTGGATGGATACCAATAATAACTTCCATTTGTGGGAACTCATCATCTTCAGCATTTCCATCAATGTAAAACTTTCCTGGCATAACACCATCTGATGAGATTGCCAACTTCAAATCAACATCTACATCAACACCAGCTTTATCGTCTGAAAACTCCCCCACATATATAGCTCTACTCTCTGCTTGAAACATATCAGATAACTCCTGAAATGGTATAGGGTCTTTACGAACTTCGTATCCCTTATACTTCTTAGGTTTTTCCTGCGTACCACTTCCCCCAATAGCACTCCTCATTGATTTGAAAATTGCTTTGTTAATATTACCAACGAGTCTATCGTATTTCCCTTCCAATAGTATGTTCTTTAACTTTATCACTTTAATATACGAACTTTTTATCAAATATCCAACTTTTTGTCGGGTGTTTTAAAATCTTTTTTACGCATTACCGTTTTAGCGATTGCTTTATTCGCGCGCTTCATAAACGGAATGTTAATATCAGTTCTATCATCTACGGCAACTACTGATTTGTATTTATCGAGAAAATTAACGAACGTTTTTTTGTGTTTGGATAATCGTTTGAAGAATCCAATTAACTCTGCTGATGTAATCTCTTTCCCATTTCTAGGGTCGTTTAACCTATCAAAGAAGTGTTTATCTGTGATTACTACATCAACTGGATTAAGTTTCTTATCAGCAAATGTATCAATCTTTTTCAAGTCTGGCATTGGGATTTCGTTGATTGGTACACAATTTGGCACCATCTTACCATTTTTCATCTTACCACCAACTTGTTTATAGCCCTTCCAGCAAGCTTCTTTGAGTTCATCGTACCCACTACCATATGGTGCTGATTTACCATTATGATTTGGTGCGGTGGACTCATCTAACAATCTATACTTTAGAAGAGGTCTACCATTGATTGTAATATCACCCTTTTCATTTTTACTGATTGATTTAACAACAATTCTTTTGTTTTTGAACTTACCACCCAAAACAGTATCACCAATCTCAATCGGAATGTTGATAGCTTCCTTTAGTTCACTAACCATCTCTCCGATAGATTGAGCTACCATCTTATACAACTTTATAGATGAATTTACATTTAAGTGAATTTTGTGGGCTGGTATTTTAACCCCATCACCAAATTTATAGGCTGCGGCTGCCCATCTATGATGGCCATCGACAATGTAATTATCTTTAGATATAATTATCGGTTTCATTTTTTTAGGTGAAGTTAGCTTATCAGCAATAGCCTTTACCTTATCGTTGTAAAGTTCTTTTTGAGAACTCTTCAGTTTAGATGTGGAAACCATCTCTTTAGATACCCTGACCCTATCAGCCACAGCATCCAATGCTTTAGCCAAATTTTGGGTTTTAATTTGTGGCATATCTTTTCTATTGTAATTTGGCATAATTACTCCACATCATCTGGTGTGTTTGGGGTATCATCCAAACCATCTGTACCATCTAAGTAGCTGTAAACCGATTTCAGATAATCTTCAGCAAGAGTAATTTTAGCAAATACCCAACCATCAACATCCCTTGCACCACTCTCTTTCATTTTTTTATAAGTACCTTTTGAGTACTTCATTGCTCGTTCGAGTGATGAGTATGCCATCGAGATTTGCGAATCATCTACTTCTTTAAGGGATTCTGCGACCCTTTCTATCTCTTCACGTACTATTTCTCTGATTCGTAATTTATCAGCTCCGTTGACTGGAACATCATTATACTTTTTTTCAAGAAGTTCTATCAATGTATTTAATCTATCCATTAGTACAACCCTCTGTGTTTGAACACAGCCGCTTGCGACTGTCTAGCTCTTCGTTGTTGCTCAAGTTTAAATTGCCGTAATCCTTCGGACATATCCTTATTGTATAGTTCCTTATTCTTAGGAACGCTAATCCAATCTCTCCAACCATATTCTCTTATACCATTCATATAAATAAATATGGTAGTAGCGCTAATAAATGATTATTTTTGGCGATTTCCTTTGTGAGAGTCGATTCTATCTAAGATTTCGTTTAGAAGTTCATTCTTAATGAATCCCGCCATTGATGCGTTCTTTAACGCTGATATCATCTGGAATACCATAAATGGTGCTAATATTGTTTCGGATAACCAAGAAGTTCCTTTGAATCCCAATTCGATTGATAGGATTGCTGTGAGTATTAATTCCCACGCAAATATGTTTTTCAACACTCTAAGTGCTTTGTATGTTTTGAACCCCTCACGCCTAGCACCAGCGATAATACCAAAGAACCCATCCAATAATAGAACTGAAACTACGGCTAAATATTGTTCAGCATTCCCCATAGCCACATCCATTAGATATGTACATAAAAACCCCATGGATGAACCTATGCCAAGTACTATTGCCATATATGTATTTTTAAAAGTGAACATCACTTCTTCGCGAACTTTTCAATTCCTGCGATTCCAAAACAACCAAGTGTTACGATAACAAATGAGTTATAAATAAACTCCTGAACAACCAAGTCCTTTCCAACGTAGCCAGTTACCAAATCTGCTGCAGCAAATAATACCATTACTGTGAATGATATGAAACCAATTACATTTTTCTCATTCATATCATTTTCATCTTTGAAAATATCTTTAAATGCCATAATTCTACTCCAAATTTTTTTCATAACCGCAACTATTTTTGTTTGTTTATACTTCTATAAGTATCTTGAGATATTAGAATCCATCTAATATTAGCTCATCTATTTTATCTTGAATTTCTTCTTTTGTAGCGGATAATTTGAAACTCAAATCCGCTTGATATCTCTTCTTTTCTTCATCGTACTGAATGAGTATGACTGTTGGTACAACCACCACATTCCATTTTTGTTGTAGTTTGGGTTTTTTGGCGATATCAATGAAGTCGATTTCACAATCTTCTAAATCACTTACCCACTCAACATCGTTTGGTTCGTTCCAACCAGCGTTGAAATGCATTACTACAATCTGAGCTCCGGCGAGATTACTCAAAAGTAGGAACGGAATCAGTAAAAACTTTTTCATGGGTTCTCCTTACTTTAATCTATCTATTTTTTCTTCAATACGCTTTATATCTTCTTTCAGCTCACCCACATCCTCTTGAGTAGTCATAATTGTTTGCCTAATCAGTTGGTCTTTCATATCGTATTCCATTCGTGTAACATCCGGCTCAGGTGGTACTGGTAATTCCTTTGCTTCTTCTATATCCGCTTGAAGTGCGAACCACATTCCCACAACTGTTGCTACTCCTACTAAAATTAAGCCAATAGTTTTTAAGTCTAATGTGATTTTAGTTTCTTCGCTTAACTGCTTTGCCATTTCGTATCCTTATAATATTATGAAGTTAATTCCAGTTGAAAATTCGTACCAACTGCGATTCCAGTACTTGTGATATCTCCCTTCAGTAAATACCCCAAGTGATTTTGTGAATCTGTATCCGAATATTAATCCACCCGAATAATCAATCCACTGTCCGTTATTGAATGTATGATAGCTATACTCATTATCTATATCTACATGATATGGTAGTACATTAGCCCAAGAATGTAACCAAAAATCTTTTGAGTAGTGGTAGTAATCGAAACCAATAACTAAAGAGTATTCCCACTTATCTGGTAGCTCACTTCTTTTTAAATCAACATAATCTGATAGTACTTTTGGGATTGTAACTGCTTCCCAAACCTCTCTATTGGTAGCAACTACTACTCCGTTGGGGTCTATGTATTGAATACCATCTAATCCATCTGAGAAATCAATACTATAACCCATTTCATTGATAGCAAGATTGGTAAAGTGAATATTACCATTAGCCAATAACCACTCATCCAGTGGGTCGTATCCATATGGTTCTGAGATTCTCTGAACCGCTCCAGCGTTTATTGAAAACTTTCTGTTGAACTTATGTCTAAATCTTTGTGATGCTTCGAAGTAACCAATATCTGCGATTCCGTCCTCAAGATACTCTACCTTCAAAACATATCTATCAGCAATGTATCTAAGGAAGTGGTCTTGACTCAAAAACTCTCTACCCTGCTGCCTTCTATAATCAAACTCAAAAAGATATTCAAATCCTCTCGATTTACTACCAATTGTCGCAGCATCAGAGAATGAGTTCTCAGTACCATTTTTGAATCGGTTCTGAATGTTTGGTTCGTATCCGAATCGTTGAATTTTTCTGATACCAAATACACCTGAATAATCATATGGTGTAGATGAGGTTGTTGTGGTTAACCCATTGGTTACTGAATATGTTGTTACGTCAGAAACCGAGTTGTTACCATTATACGCAAGGTAAAATGTTGAAAACTTAAATTCTCTTTTGAACTTTTTTGAGAACTCACTTTCTGTCCACCTTTTTGATGGTTCTTCACCAAACTTAGGTTGCTGGGCATGTACCATCAAAGGTAGTACACACAATAAAAGTAATACACTTCTCATCTTAGTTCTCCTTCACAATTTTTCTTCGATAAATTTTGTTGTTGAAACTTATTTGTATCAGATATACACCACTTGGATATGGGTTCATATCAATTACCTCATCTTTGGAGTTCTCAATCAATAATTTTCCTGAGAAATCATACACACTATATGTGATATCCAAATTACTTCTTACGTTAACTACGTTTTTAGTTGGGTTTGGATAAATTATGATATTGTTAAATGCAAGCTCATCAACATCCAATGGCCATCCATTTTCACAATAATCATAAAGATTTTGACAATCACTATCCCATTCGTTATTACAGCAATAGTTATCTATATCAATTACCCACGCATAGCACGGGTCATTCAACCAATATGGATTTCCTGGCCCATCAATACATCCTGCATCATATAAACACACTGTCGAATCAGATACGTTCGCTGCTGGATTCCAATTCCAAGCGGCTACATCCGTACAACCCACCACCGAAGCGATACAACTACCATTATCTACGTTCGCATTAGGGTCGTAGTTCACAGCAGTAGAATCGGTACAACCATATACAATCGGAATGCATGGGTTGGATAAATCAGTTGCTGATACTTGGTTTGTGTTCGCATTAGGGTCATAGTTAAATGCATTGGGGTCGGTACATCCATAAATAAATGGAGCACAACTGCCATCATCCGTATTAGCCAATGGATTGTAATTAAATGAGGTTGAATCAGTACATCCATAAATAAATGGAATACACGAACCATCATCGGTGTTGGCATTCGGATTGTAGTTTATTGAAGTAGGTGTTGTACATCCCAATACAATGGCAACACAAGAACCATTATCAGTATTAGCCAATGGGTTGTAATTAAATGAGGTCGAATCCGTACACCCATAGATGATTGGAATACAACTCCCATCATCCGTATTAGCTGAGGGATTGTAATTAATGGAGCTTGGGGTGGTACACCCTAATACGATGGGTATACAAGAGCCATTATCAGTATTAGCCAATGGGTTGTAGTTAAACGAAGTCGAGTCCGTACATCCATAAATTGGTTGAATACAAGTACCATCATCGGTGTTAGCGAGTGGGTCATAGTTGATTGAGGTCGGAGTAGTACACCCTAACACAATAGGTACACACGAGCTATCATCCGTATTAGCTAATGGGTTATAGTTGAACGAAGTCGAGTCTGTACAACCATATATGATTGGGATACAAGAACCATCGTTTACGTTCGCAAGTGGGTCATAGTTGATTGATGTTGGTGTCATACATCCCAATACAATGGCAACACAAGAACCATTATCAGTATTAGCAAGAGGGTCGTAGTTAAACGATGATGTATCTGTACACCCATATACTCTTGCGATACAAGAACCATCATCTGTGTTCGCCGTTGAATCGTAATTGAACGACGTTACATCTGTACACCCGTAGATAATTGGAATACACGAGCTATCATCCGTATTTGCGCTTGGGTTGTAGTTGAATGAGTTAGGGTCTGTACACCCGTAGATAATTGGAATACACGCTCCCGGTGTGTTTGCGTTCGGGTCAAAATTGTATGCCGTAGAATCCATACATCCAACAACTACAGAGATGCAAGAACCATCATCTGTGTTAGCGCTGGAATCATAGTTAAATGCGAGTGGGTTTGTACAACCATACACTATCTGAACACAATTACCGTCATCGGTGTTAGCGAGTGGGTCGTAGTTCAAAGAGTTAGTATCTGTACATCCAATAATTGTAGGAATACACACATCACCAAAAGTTGGCTGTGTCGTAGTTGTTTGAACGATTGGGAATTGTAATGATTGTGCCCCCCAATAAGGTACATCTAAAATTGTATCACCCTCAGGTCCTGTTAGGTTGTAAGCGACCTGTGCAATTGAGGTTGCTGATTGTGGTGTTGTAAACAAATAGATTTGGATTGGCTCATATATGTTCAGAGGAACATTGAAAGTTAATGAGTTTCCATCGTTTGGTCCTAATTTATATTGTGGTGATAACCAATCACCTTGCTTAATTCCTAACCACGTTCCACCCCAACCATTTGATGCACCATCTAAGATTTCTAAGGTGTAGTCTCCGGTCATAACCTCACTTGTATTTCCGTTAGGGTCATAGTTAAATGCTGATGTATCAGTACATCCTACTACTCTTAGTGGGCCACAACTTCCATCATCAACGGTTGCAGTAGAATCATATGTTGTAGAAAATGGATTCATACACCCATATACATCGGTTGTACCACCACCTGAACAAATATCACCTGTATTGAATTGTGGTGTTGTAAACTGATATCCAAAGTTACCATCTAATATTGTATCTTGTAGGTTGTATAGTTCGTTACCATCACAATCCAACACCTGAATATTACCATTCACCGTACCACCAAAACAAGTACCACATAGTCCATCTCCATAAACATCTTCAAGAACTATGTCTACCAATACATTTGAATCAACACACACATAATCGGTGATAGGTACGCCAGGAGTTGACCCACTAAGTGAACCTGGCAGATATTCTAACAATAATCCGAAGTCATCATACACCTTATACCCACTCTCAGATGGGTAGTTATCGGGAGTAAATACTATTTGGATATATGTCTCATCAGTATCACAAGCGGATGGACCTGCTGATACACAAGAACCATCATCATCTGTAGCCCACGGATTATATACATTGGATGTGGAGTCGGTACATCCTAAAATAGTACCACAATCGTAGCAACTTTCCCAACAATAATCATCTAATGTAGTTGGCCCTAAAACTAATAACGCTCTGTTTGTAAATCCAAATTGGTCTAATACGAAACAACTCGCCAATGGGTTATTTTGTACATTTGGGGGTAATTCCTGAGCTACCCAATTATCTAACATAAATTTCCAAAGGTGTGGTCCATTTGGTATTGGGATTGTTACTTCCCATATATTATCCCCATCCACATCGGTCATTGGGTGTTGGTCAGTCCAACCATTAAAAGTACCAGCAACATATGGTGTTGTGAAAGTGCCAGGATACGAATTCATATTTAATGTGAAGTCAACTTCATAGAGACAGCTGCTATCGGATAGTGTTGCGTTTGGGTCGTAATTTACTGCCAGTGGGTCTATACATCCCCCAATTGGTGGTGCGCATGGTGCGATAGTTAAGGTATCTGTGTAGAATGAACCAAAGTTACCTTCTACAAATAATATTGTATCTTGGCATGAATTCTCAATAAGAAAATATCCTATTGAGCCACCAAATGCGGTTGCATCTAACCCATCCCCAAAGGAATCTTCAATCTCAACAACAATATCACCACCCACTTCTAAATACTGTTGATACACAGTCAATGGTATCATATTAGTATCATTACTTGCTATTATTGGCGAACCACCTGGAGGTGTTATTTTCCAAGTCGTTTCACTTGGATAATTATCGGTTAACAGGGTAATATTTACCCACGAATTTTGACCTAATACAATATATGGTATTGATATTAGTAGACCTAATATGTATTTTTTCATAGAACTTCCAAAATTATGTTATGTACGTTTTCAGATATAAATAGAACGATTTACGAAATATCATCTGAGTTAATTAGTGTATATGTAAATGAGTTGCCCCATACATTCTTAGCCTTTCTACAGATATCCATAAATAAATTGAAATCATCATTCGCTGCAATCACTTGACACCCAGCAGACCACTTATCAACCTGAACGGATTTACCACCCTTTCGTGCCGTTGCTCTGTGAATATTGATACCATAGATACCTTCGTGTACATTCTCTTCGATAAAATCATAGCATACATCCATATTCTTATCACGATACACTTTCAATGGTTTCTTCTGTCTGAGTGCTTCGTACTTACCCTGATGAAGTCCAATCTTATGTGAACCTCTGTATTGCCCTTCTTTTAGAATAGCTACTCCATTTTCATTTAGTAGTTGCTTTTCAGTCCAGTGCGAGCCGGGATCCGTTGTTGCTTCAAAGCAGTGAAAGTTCCAATTACCATTATTATCTCTATATGAGATAGTAAGGTGGTCATCAAACTTATTGGTAACTTCACCATTTGTATCACCATTTCTAACACCAACGATATTTACATCGTAGTTATTTGATGTGAACCATTTGTAACCTTTGGATTTAACAACTGTTTCAATTTGTTCTTTTGTGTAACGCATAATTACTTCCCCTTCTTTTTCCTTCCAGCACAATGTGCTTTTTGTGAGAATCCCTTTGGATTACTACAATTTATAGATTTTTTGTATTTGTCGGACCATTTCTCATCAATTGATTTTATCAACTCTTCTAATTCAATCTCCACCTTTCGGGTAATGATTGGTAATGATTTACTATTGTTTAGTTTTGTTGACATGAACTCTCCTCACAAATAAATATCATAAAGGATAGAAAACATATGAAGTTGGTACTACCCAAGTTCTATCAAATGGGTCTGCAACTTTAATTTCTTGCCTTTTTTCGTCTACCGATAAAACTATCACCCTCTCTCCAACCGGCAGGCAGCCGTTGTGATTGGTGAAGCTCATCTTCATTGTTGTTCTTTGACTTTCCATCATTCTTTCTTTTTATTTTTTCACGCCCACCATGTAATTCATCTAAGTCATCCCACTCATCGGATGCATAATCGTTCATCCTAATCTTTCCCATGTGTTCCTTTTTTTGTGTGTTTATCGGATTATGTTTAGCTTGGATATCACATCCAAAAATTCCTCTGGTGTATATTCCTTACTCTTTTCATCTTTTATTTTTATTTGTTCTAATGTATCCGGATACAGAGCAACCATTCTACTGAATATTTCAAATCCTTGCTCTGCCCAAAAGTTTTTAAATGAGGTTTCACCCAACACATTGGTTGAGTATTGAACCCCATTATCCGTATCATCTGGAAGTAAAATATAGTACATCATAACACATATAACTATATCAATCCAATCGAATTAGCTTATGTTCATATGTTTTTACTTTGTTTATCTGTATGTTCAATATATCTAATTCGAACTCACCAACCTCAATTTTATTGGACTCAAGTATGGCAGAGAGCTGTTGTATGATATTAAAAGAATTTTGTGTAAATTTACTTCCATCAAACCTCAAAATTATATCAGAATCTATCCCATCTTTGTTGATTCTCTCAGTTAAATCATAATCTGTATCGGGTTGTTCTTTCTGAATATACTCATCTATTTTACTTTGTTCTATATCTACATAGATGTTATCACACCACGGTTCTAACAATTGTAACAAGCGTTCATTAGCGTTAAATATTCTGAATTGTACATCATACTTAGGTGGTACAATTGGTTTCATTAAACTATCGTGCTTACAATAATGTCCCCACTTTCTTAGAAAGTTTCGAGTAGAGCGTTGGTTCTGAGTTAGCCATTCGTTGGTTTCTCTGTTCTTCATAAACACTTCACCATTTGGGTTTCTTTTAGCACCATCTGCGAATCTACTCCCCCTACAAGTCATATGGTACACAAACCCATCCCACGTCTGAATTAGTTTGTATCCATTAAGAAGGAATCGATTGAAGATATCAGTATCCTCTTTTGATTGTGGTGCGAATAGAGGGTCGTGCCCACCAATTGATGTAAAATCTTCTTTGAACAAAAACCAAGGTGCAAAGATACCCTCTGTAGTCCTACCCTGCTTTAATGATGGAATCTGATGTAGTAAATCCTCTTCCAACTCCACAAACTCCTCCGGCTCAATTCCAAAATCCATCAGAATCTTCTCAGGCCCATCGGGATGGAGTGGTGGTTCAATACGAGTCAATGAAACAACACTCAATGGTGTTATGTGTTCCAATACAGATTCTAATGCGCCAGGACAAAGGTACATATCCGCATGATAAATTCCTACGATGGGTGTAGTTGCTACCTCATTAATCAATCTATCATATAGGATTGTATGTCCTAATCGTTTAGGCCCTTCGTTTCGGATTGCTTTGAAGTTTGAGTCCTTCTCCATCATCTCCTGACACCACTCCCAAGTTCCATCATTGCTGAAATCATCAGCTACACAAATGGTTGGCTCATCTCCACCATTCTTTCTAATTGATTCATACGACCATTTCAGATACTTCAGATTGTTTCTGCTTGGTTGAATGAATGATATATCTTTCTTACTCAACATAACTTACCTTAAATTAAGTGTGGTTTAGCTTCTCTAATACCACTATTTGTTACTACTACATATTTCGGCGAATACTCCAACAAAGTGTTAGCTCCCGCATAACTCAGTGCTGATTTAACACCATCTAACAAACCGCTGATAATGAATCTAACACCGCCCTTATATGGAATTGTAGTAGATTCACCCTCTACGTTTCTAGCTTCTTGTCCATGTGTTGTTTTCGTTTCCAGCGAAGCAGAGCCTCTGTACCTCTTATACAATCCTCTGGATGTTTCCAAAATCTTTCCTGGCGATTCATCGGTTCCAGCCAAAAGAGAACCCAACATCACATTATCAGCTCCGATGGCAAGTGCTTTTGAGATATCACCACTGGTACGGATTCCACCATCTGCCATAATTGGCGTGGTTGCTACTAAATCAACTTCTTGAATCGATGTTACATTTGGTACTCCGAATCCTGTTTTGATTCTAGTTGTACATAGCGAACCACCACCGATACCAACTCTCAACCCATCGGCACCAGCTGCTTCTAACCTCTCTGCTGCTTCCGCTGTTGCTATGTTCCCTGCGATGATATCGACGTTCTCATTAAGATTACTCTTACACCACTCTACCATATCGATAACATTTTGATGGTCACCGTGTGCTACATCAATCAATAGAACGTTTGCTCCAGCATAAACCAAACTTTTAGCTCGCTCTCTATCCTCTTGCTGAACACCAATCGCTGCCATAATCGGAACTGAACGTTGTTCGGCGTGCCAATCATCATACATCACACCCCACAGCTGATTAATGTTTGGTGATTCATGCTCACCATTGATACGTTGGTGTAACATACTAACTATATCACATTGTTCCACTATGGACATGAATCGGTGAATACACCCAACACCACCCAACTGAGCCATCTTTAGTGCCATATTGTACTCACACACCGTATCCATTGGTGATGCAACTATCGGATTCAACAAACCATACCTCCTACTTAGGAGTGTATTCAGTTTGATGTTCTTTCTTGATTTTATTTCTGAAAATGATGGTATTAGTTGAATATCATCATATGTTAACGCTTGTGAAGAATACTTCATTTGTTTGTATTAATTAAAAATTGAATTCATATGTTCTAAGAATACCACCTCACTAAAGTATTTGTCGTGATTCTCTATAGCATCTTTAGAACATTCATTGTAAAAATCTTTATCATCTCTCAACATCTTAGCCAAACCTCTAGCTGATTCTAAATCATACTTCTCAACTGATAGTTTGGGTTGGCATAATCGTTGTGTATCTGATTGTGCGTATCCTATACACGGTATGCCCAAAAAGGAACAATTCAGATTGAATGTACCCGCCGTTACATTTGGCATAAGGTGTACAGCATATTTGTATTCCGATAGAATTTTCATCCACTCATTGAATTGAACGTGTGGTAGAACTTCGACCAGATTTGATTCGTTTGCGACCGTTCTCATTTTAGGAATGGATATATGGTTATCAAACTCTGTAGCTACCAAATATGAATCAAACCCAGCATACCACTTTGTAAAGTTACCACCCAACATTGATTTATCCAAACGATTTGAATTTCTTAGATTCAAAAAATCATCTGGTATGATAAGGGTTGGTATTGTATGTATTTCCTTACTTTCACCAACCAACCCCCTAAAGTAGTTGTAATCTGTAACATTCTCTGTGAGGATACCATCAACTTCTTGAAGTAGGTTGTAATGTCTAATTTGATGATGTAATTCAAATTGTTGATAAACCTGTGCAGTTGCTTCCTGCATAAACCAAATCTTACTACCAACACCTCGCAGTTCAGTAACCAAATTCGGTGAGTTGTATAACCAATCTCTGATAGCATCGCTTTTTGATATCAACAACACTATATGGTCATAACTACGTTCGATAGTTGATATACTTTTATAGTTGTAGTGGTCCGCACCCAACGCACACATCTGAGCAAATTCTGTTCTCATATGTGGGTGATTTCTCGGAACTCTACCATCGAATGGTAGTTCTGATATGAATGCTATACTTACCATAGTTCTTCGTATGCTCTTTTTAGGAAATATTCTGAATTACGATTTAGCTTATTGGTAGGTATAGCATTGAAGTGGTACACCCAAGCTTGCTCATACAAATTCTCCATACTATCCCCCCACCAAGACTGCCCAAAGTTTAGTAGATTCTTACTGACCATATGGTGTAGATTGTATGTTGATGGTAACATTTTTAAATCGATACCATTCATCTGAGCTAGATAGTTAATTGGAGTCTGGTCTGTTCCCAACCCAGCTTTTTGTTTGGCTACTAAGGTAGATTGATTCTTAGAGTAGAAATCCAAAACCAAATCGAAGAATTCACGATGTGATTCATTTACAATCTGAAACCCACCATTGAAATACATACCTCTATCGAGCCTATACCCATCAAACACATCTTTGTAGTGTCGTAGCGAGCGACCTGTCCATTCCCAACAACCCAAATCCAAAACACCTGTGTATTTCCGCTCGGTCATTTCAAAAAAGTTGGGTGTATCCGGGTGGACTATTGTATCTGAATCCACCATGAGGACTTGGTCGAACTCAATCTCATTATGGTCTAAAATCTTAAACAGATGATACCTTTGCCACGGAATAGTCATCTCATCCCAAGTGTACAATGGAGTATCCCAAACTAAAACTTCCACATCATGCTTCTTAGCCCAATTCTTCCAAGATTGGATACTGTAATTATATGCGTGGTGTCTACCCCTACCAGCATCAATTGCTGGAATAAATATTATATTCTTCTTCACTTTTCAGAACTTACAATTAAACCTTCATAATCAAATAATGTAAATGGTGGTTTCTTACCACGATTTATAGTCGTTCCCGCAGGATGACCTATGTAATTTTCTACCCGTAACCCATACTTTTTTATACAGTGTTTGATTCCGGTGTGAACTCCTTCCAATTCTGAATGCCCATAATCATCAAATACAAAATACTGAATACTACCAGGTCGTGCATAAGATAACCCCCTTTCAATATCCTTTATAACCGAACTGTGGGTGTGGTCGCAGTCTATAACAACAACATCAAAGTGTTGTGGAAATCTTCTGTAGGTTTTATCTAAGTATGCGTTTCCACATACAAATGTGATGTTAGATTTATCCTTGCAAAACTCCCGTGCATTATCAACTCTGTGTTGTACAAGCTCAACAGTCCACACATCTTTAAATATCTCGGATAGAATTCTTGTACTTCTACCATGCCAAGTTCCCAACTCAAGACACGATATCAGTTCTTTATTCCTAAAGAACTCTATAACATCTTCTTTCCATTTTAACGATGTTGTGTTCTTTTCTGAACCATACTTATCGGGAATACCATCAAGTATTTCTTTTGTTGTTTTCATAACTTTAATCGTTTTATATAATCTTCAATTTTTTTAGTGGGTGTCCATCCCAAAATTTCATTGGCAAGTGTATCCTCACAAAGTGTAATTTGTGCCTCACCTGGTTTATTATCTTCATATACGATATCACTGTAATTGAACATTTCTGCAATTTCTTGGATAGAGTAGTTCTTACCTTTACCTAATTCAAAATCATAACCATATGCTGATTGTTCCATAATCTTAACCAGAGCATCTACAATATCATCAATGTGAGTAAAATCTCTTCGCTTTGTACCATCTCCATAGATTGTAAGAGGTCTACCCTCTTCAATACACTTCTCCCACTTTCCAATTACAGTACAATAACCACCATCTTTCAAATGATGTGGCCCATATACATTGTAGAACCTTGTAATTGATGATTGTAATCCATAGTGTTCTTGGTAGAGTGATATAATATCCTCACCTACATCTTTAGAAAATGTGTATGGGTTTTTAAATCTACCACTATGCTTTGATGATGAACCTGCATAAATTAATGGAACATTATTCTTAGCGCACCAATCAACTAAGTTTAGTGTGGCATTTGCATTTGTTGTAAAGTATTCTTTTGGTAATTTAAATGAAGGTTGAATCCGTGCAATCGCAGCGAGATGAAATACAACATCAACATCCATAAATTCAGTAAGGTTTCTGAGGTCATGATTCAGATATTTACACCCTTTCTGATGGTTTTCTATCTTACCAGTATAGTAGTTGTCTATCGAAACTACATCATGCCCTTCACCCAATAATCGTTTAATGAGGTTTGTTCCTACGAATCCAGCACCTCCTGTAACTAATATCTTCATTATCCTAATCCTTTCCAAGTAGCTCCGTTGCCCGTATAGTAGTGGTTTACTTCAATACTTGGTGTATATAAATATGTTTTACCGTTTTCTAAAATATCAATCGCCCAATACCTATCTTCTTTCCCTGGAAGAGATTCATCGAATGGGGTATTTACCAAATCTGATTTGTTGTAGAAGCAAAACGCATTGTGTAAAAATGCCCTATCTTCAATCATAGAGTGCATATCAGCTACCTCTCTATCTACAAAGTGTGACCAGATGTACCTTTTAGATATTTTCTTTCCTCTATAAATTGGAGTTTGATTCCCAAATACTGCTGAATGTGTTTTTAGCCGAGTGGTTACATAATCCAAATCCATCTTAACAATCTGAGAATGTGCTGATAGTACTAATATCGTATTGTGCTTGGCGAGCTCTACTCCGAAATTGATTGCCTTTCCAGGAGTGTAACCATCAATCGTAGTTATCTTTATATCACCACGATTGTTAAACAACCTAACCACTTCTAACGAATCATCTGTTGAGTGGTCATCAATCACCAATATCTCAGCATTTGGTATGTAGTCCAACACCGATTGTATAGCGAATCCAATGTACTCACCCTCATTGTGATTTCGTATGATTACACTCACGTTATCCATCGAACCTACCAGTGTAATTATTTCGTGAATCTGTTTCGGATTGTTGGTAATCACTACCATGTGAATCCATCATCTCCTCAATCATTTCTATGTATTCAGTTAGGTCCTTCATTTGGTGAGGTAATACTGCAAACTTATTATCACGACCCGGCAGTTCGTTATTTATTGTAAAGTGCTTTTCAATTACAGATGCACCCCACCCAATAGCTACTTTAGCAGATTCAACTCCTTGAATATGGTCTGAGTATCCAATAGGGAATCCCAACTCACTTAACAATTTCATTCTAGGAAGATTTGCCATAGATGGATTACACGGGTATGTTGATACACAATGTAATAAATAAAACTCAGAATTCCAAATATTTTTTACACTATCTTTAATCTCATCAAAGGTAGATGTGCCTGTTGACATGAACACTCTTTTGAAATTATCATCACAATACCTAATTAATTTGTGGTTGCGAGATTCAAAGCTTGGAATCTTCACGTCCTCAACGCCCAACTCAACAAGAAGTTCAGCATCTTTGATACTGAATACACTTGACATGAATTTGATACCTACCTCATCGCAATAATTGATTAATTCAATATGCCGCTCTTTCGTAAGTTCTGCTTTTTCGTAAATCTCTCTACGACCATCTTCATCCCAAGCACCCGGCTTGAGTCTACTAACTGACCAACTTTGGAACTTTGCGTAAGTTGCTCCACTTTCTTTTGCTGCAAGAATCATTTCTTTGGCGAGTTCCATATCACCACAATGATTCCAACCTATTTCTGCGATTACCTTGACCATAACTGATTGTTTTTGCTTGTATTTTTTATATGGGTGAATCCCATCGATTTTAATTTGGATACTACATCATCGTTACTACCAAAATTATCATCGATAACAATTTCGATAAGTATCAACTTTGTATTCTCAAAGAATTCAGTACAACTTAACACTTGTGGTTCAGAACCCTCAACATCAATCTTAACGATATCTGGTCTAATCTCCTCACCATTAGCATTTTTTAAATCTACCTCAATACCATTTGTGGTATGATGGATACTGAATAATCCATTGTTATTCTGCCTACTTTCAGGTACACCAATCGTTAGTTTAGTATCAGTATCGAACAACCCATAAGCGTGTATGTTGATTAGATTACTACTTAACTTCGAAAGGTGTTGTAAATTATACGGGTGTGGTTCATATGAGTGTATTTTACTATCCGAAAATATTTCTGAAAACGATTCTGTGTAATATCCTATATTTGCACCGATATCCGCAATTAGTGGAGTTGAATCACCCCACATCTCTTTTATCTGCTTTACCTCTTTAAGCGCCTTAGCCTTTAGTGCACCTCGTTTTTTTACAGTTTCCATAGCCATCACTTATTCAAACTTTCCAAATCAGATTCATAGTGTATATCAGTTGCATCATCTTTGATACACCCAAGTCGTTTACTTACTTTGCCTGACTTTAGGTAATCGTACTTAAATATGCGGACCGAGCCACTTCTCTTATACGATGGGTTTACAGTAATCAAATCATCATAATCGTTATCTAGCATATATTGAATACACTTATCTAACGAATGAGTTCTATTTGGATTATCTGGTTGTAGCCCAACTACTAAATCATAGGACTCTTTTATCTGAGATACCACATCGATATACACATCAACAACTTCAGTATCTCCACATAATTCAGTAGAACGTTCCATAAACGCACAACCCCACTCTAAACAGATATCTTTAACAACATCACTTTCTGAAGATACTACTATATCTACATTATGTTTACTAGCATCGGCATAATCTACTGAATGTAGAAACATTGGCTTTCCATCTAACTTACGAATGTTTTTATTCTTCAATCTTTTGGAATCCAACTTTGTTGGTATAATCACTAATACTCTCATACTTCTACAAAACTTTTTATTAGAGTATCTTTCACTACACCCACATCGGTGGTTTTGAACTTCGAGTTATTGCCCTTTTGTTTGAACTTCTCTACGAATGGTGTGGTGAATACTTTATTTATAGTGGAAACACCATCTTTAAATAGGTTATCCGTATCAAACTCATCTTTGATAAAAAATGCGTTGTTCGATGATGGTTGCCCATATTCGTTTTGTGTAACAACGTGAATCAATCTATAACCATAATTTGACAATAATTTTTGAAATGCGTGTAAACTTGCACCATAGTTAGAACTAAGTGCGGTTTGACTATCTTTCTTTTTCGCGCCCTTTTGATATTTTTTAGCATATGGTTCGTGATTATCAAAAATTGGATTGAATTCTAATACAATTAAATTTGAAGAATACCCACCTTCCAATACGGATTTAAGAATCCAATAGTCCATATTATCAATATCAATTGATAAGTAATCTAAGTTTTTTGGACAATTGTGAGACTCAAGTATATCTACTACATTATCGGGCTCTAACCAAACTTCTGTAATTCGCTTATCTCTGTATTTATTTTTTCCATCCAATAACAACCCATCGATATTATACTTATCCATAATGGGTGTAACATTTGATGCATTGTATGAAAATGCGCCAATATCTAAAACATATTCGTGCTGTATGCCAATATTGTCGAATATGTGTAATGCAATTCCGTGGTTTCCATCTTCGGTAGTGCTATCATTATCTGAATGATGTCCACCGACTTCACCTACATAGTTTTCTAAATCTTCTAAAAAATATTTCATAGTTTGTTCACTGCCCATTTATACGCTTTTGTTTGACCTTGTATAGTCATTCCGCCTGTATGTGGTGTAAATATACAATTTAATTCTCTATTTTCCAAATTAAAGAAGGGTGAAATTCCAATATCCCCACCAAATTCATCTTCAATCACATCAGT